>Ga0196981_1000066_pt1 | contig 135434 bp, 122 predicted proteins | sample S3_2013CmetaG_FD_155462 | JGI IMG/M metagenome (GOLD analysis project Ga0196981, IMG submission 155462) | Soil microbial communities from Anza Borrego desert, Southern California, United States - S3_20-13C | ecosystem: Environmental > Terrestrial > Soil > Desert | place: USA: California...
ATGAAGTACAACATGAACGCAAAAAAAATCAAATGGAAATATAATAATCCGAAACATCGAATTATTACACCTGTTTCAAATGTTACAGTCCACTAGTTTGGATTTGGAGAACAAGAGTGGCGCTGCGATATAGCGTAGTGTCGTCCCGATCGTTCGGTATAACTGACGATTTAGCTGTTGCGGCTTCTGGCAGTCAGCCGATCAGGTTTATAGTGAATAGTGTTCCGTAACAGGCTTGGCTGGAAGACCAGCACGATGGCGACATTCCACCGAATAAAATCTACAGGGCGCGTTTCGGCATTCAGATGATTTTCAAAATCGAAATCCACGAAACAAATTGATCAGTCAATGAAGAACACATTCGATGTGATAGTAATCGGCGTCGGGTCCATGGGGTCGGCAGCGTGCTGGTACCTTGCGGGTAGAGGATATCGCGTACTGGGATTGGAACAATTTGATATCGTGCACAACCACGGGTCACACACGGGGCAAAGCCGCATAATCCGAAAAGCTTACTTCGAGCATTCTGACTACGTCCCGCTGCTGGAACGCGCATACGAAAACTGGCAAACAATCGAAAAGGAGACCGGCGCCACACTCTATCACCAAACAGGCATTGTTTATTTCGGTCCTCACCACCACGAAACGATGAAAGGTGTAAGGAATTCTGCTGCCCTCCATCACATTCGTGTCGACAAACTGTCGCGGGAAGAAACCATTTCACAATTTCCGGCATTTCAGATACCGAAGGATTTTGAAACATTGTATGAACCAATTGCCGGGTTTGTTACTCCGGAGCGCGCCATCCGTGTCTATACTCATGAAGCGGTCAAAATAGGCGCTGCAATCCACACCAACGAAAAGGTTGTCAGCTGGCGACGATCGGGCAGCACGATTGAAGTTGAGACCAGCAACGGCAAATACCAGGCTGGAAAACTCGTCATTACATCCGGTAGCTGGACATCGCAAATTCTTCCGCAGTTAAAGCCGCAACTTACCGTGCGAAAACAAATGCTCGCCTGGGTGCGCCCTCCCCGCCCGGATTTATTCTCTTTGGGAAGACTTCCGTGCTGGTTTATCGAAGATCCCGACTTCGGAATGTTGTACGGCTTTCCGATCGTCAGTGAAAACCCGGAAGGGCCGGTGGGTCTTAAGTTGGCCAGACATTTTCCCGGTGAGATTTGGGACCCTGATAATTTCAATTATCCCAATCCTCAGGCGGAAAAGGAAACGCTCCGCTACCTGTTGAAAAAATATATTCCGGCAGCGGGAGATCAAATTGTTGAAACGAAGCCGTGTCTTTACACATACAGCCCCGATTCAAATTTCATTGTTGATCATTTACCGGGATTTGGAAAACAAGTTGCGATAGCGTGTGGATTCAGTGGCCATGGGTTCAAGTTCGCATCGGTCATCGGGGAGATTTTGGCTGACCTGGCGATGAACGGAACCAGTGGCCTTCCCGTTGAGTTTCTTTCTTTAAAACGGCTGGATCTTTCTCCATCCCAATAAAAAAGCCGCAGGCTTATAATCACTTGCGGCTGATAAGAAGTTGACTTCTTTTAAGTCGCCCATGTTTTCCCGTTGCCCGCTTCGCTCAGCGGAATACAACCTTTGTATGCACCAGGAACCGCGTCATATTGCAGAACCTGGGTAGCCCCAGCTTCTGAAGTAAAGAATCCCAGCATTGTAAGCTCCTTCATCATCAAAATAAACGGTCTCTTCTCGGGCTTATTTTCGCTTTTTTCAATGGCAATCGCCTCCTCGTGAAGTTTCTTCACAAATGCAGTTTTTTGATCTTCGTCCAGCTCGTTAAAAGGATCACCATAAGACTTGTCTGCCTCTTCATCAAACGCTTTTAGTCCATTGATAAACCGGTCCTGATCTTCTTTTGAATAAACGTCTTTGAGCATGATATCGATAAAACCAGGGACTCCGGCATCCTTCGCACCCGGCGTATCGGTTTTCGGAATGATAATCTCTGCAATGTCAGTGATAGTCGCCGCCTGATCTTCCGACAGAAATTCCGGCTTCCAGTCCAGGGTTGGTTTTGCGGTGCAGCCATTCAATACACCCATGATGGCTGGAGCTGAAACAACTCCTCCCATGAGCCATGCTGTTCTTCTTATTGCTTCTCTACGGTCCATAATTAGTTCGAGGTTCGGTGCTTAAAGTTCAAAACTATTAAAGTTCGGGGTGGAAAGTCCGAAATGTGATAGAATAGCATGTCATATATTCCTTTTGTTCAACTCGCTTACAGCGTAATCCACGGCGCGCGCAGTGAGAGCCATATAAGTCAGGGAGGGATTTTGACATGCCGCTGAGGTCATCGCCGATCCATCGGTGACAAAAACATTTTTGCACGCGTGCACCTGATTCCATTTATTGAGAACAGAAGTCTTCGGGTCCTTACCCATGCGCGCTGTTCCCATTTCATGGATGCCGAGGCCGACACCAATCTTATTATCGTAAGTTACTACGTTTTTAAAGCCCGCTGCCGACAACATTTCGGCGGCATCGTTGGCCATGTCCTTACGCATCTTGTACTCATTCTCTTTTAATTCGGCATCAAAAGTAAGCGTCGGAAGACCGTCTTTATCTTTGAGATCTTTGTTCAGGGTGACACGGTTTTCAGCATACGGAAGGATCTCTCCAAAACCTCCCATGCCCACAGTCCACTTGCCAGGTTTTCCAACCGCTTCTTTCAGGTCGGCGCCGATGCTTAATTCCTTGACGAGGCTCGACCAGCCCTGACGACTTGCACCGCCCTGGTACCCGAAGCCGCGGATATAGTCGCGCTTGTCGTTACCGATGTTCCGGTAACGGGGAATGTAAAATCCATTTGCCCTTCTGCCGGAATAATATTGATCCTGATAGCCATCGACTTCGGCAGCAGCGCCAACGCTGAGATGGTGATCCATGATGTTACGGCCGAGTTGATCGCTGTCGTTTCCGAATCCGTTGGGGAATCGTGACGAAACTGAATTCAGCATGATGAATGTCGAGCCAAAGGTTGAAGCGCACAGAAAGATCACTTTTGCATAAAACTCCATTTGTTCGCCCGATTCGGCGTCAAGCACCTTAACTCCGGTTGCCCTTCCCTTGGAATCGTCGTAGATCAATTCATACACGACAGAGTTAGGACGCAGGGTCATATTTCCGGTCTTTTCCGCCGCCGGGAGCGTGGAGGAATTACTACTGAAATATCCGCCATAAGGACAACCGCGAATGCAAAGGTTCCTGAACTGGCAAGTACCCCGTTGCGGGCTGTGCGGTAGCGGCGCAGTTGCATGCGCTGTTCTGCCGATCGTGAGCGCTCTTCCGAATTTGTCGCCCACACTTTTCTTCAGATCGAGTTCCACGCAATTCAATTCCATGGGAGGAAGGAAATTTCCGTCGGGAAGCTGTGGCAGCCCGTCCTTGTTTCCGCTTACGCCGATCCATGATTCCACTTTATCGTACCATGGAGCCAGATCATTATAACGGATCGGCCAGTCAACACCTATCCCGTCTTTTGCGTTGGCTTCGAAATCCATCGGACTCCAGCGATAGCTCTGCCGGCCCCACATGATCGAACGACCGCCGACATGATAGCCGCGCATCCAGTCGAATCTTTTTACTTCCGTATAGGGATTCTCAAGGTCATTCACAAACCAGTGCTTGGACGATTGACGGACTGTATATCCTGTCCTGTTTTGTTTCTCCTGCTTTTTTAAGTCTTCCTGCGTTGGCCGGTCGGCATTGGGAAAATCCCACGGGTCTTTGGTGGCCGTTGGATAATCGGGATGTTTGACCATTCTGCCGCGCTCGAGCACCAGGGTCTTCAAACCTTTATTACATAATTCCATTGCGGCCCATCCTCCGCTGATCCCTGTGCCAACCACGATGGCATCATACGTGTTCTCCTTTTCGGCGTCTGTGTTCAGAAACATTTCGAAATAAAATTTGTCCAAATTTAAACTTTTGGAGTAAGAAATACCGCATTTTACATCGTCGGTAAAATATTAATGCCGGTAAAAAGCTGAAAGCAGAAAAAGTGAAGGCGCAAATGTGCTTCCGTGTGAGTATGAACACCGCATATCCCCGAGAATTACACTGGGAATGAGCACGCGGCAATTCATCAAAAAGCAGCCACAATCAGAAAACAAGGGCGCGAAAGCTGAGCTCTTATCACAATCGCGCGTAAAAAAATAACTCCTACATTAAATCAGAGAGCTCGATCCAGCGCATGGTTTTGTTTTCAATCGTTTGCGACACATCATGGATTTCTCTGGCCCATTTCTGAAGCTGCTGGTGGTCGTCGCTGCCTTTACTGATCAATTCCGTCAGCTCGGCTTTCCTTCTTTCGAGTACCTGGATCTCGGATTGGATCGTTTCAAACTCCTGCTTCTCCTTGAAGCTCGCCTTTTTTTTCGGAGCGACACTTAGTGGCGCTTGTTGCGATTCAGCCGCTTTGGCTTTTGGGACAGCCATCATTTCCTCTTCTTCAAGGGCATCGCGATAGTCAGTATAATTGCCATTGAAAAAACGAATCTTTCCGTCGCCTTCAAAAATGAACAGTTGATCGACCAGGTGGTCCATGAAATAGCGGTCGTGGGAAACAAGCAAAAGACACCCCGAGAACTTTTCCAGGAAATCCTCAAGCACATTCAGGGTATCGATATCAAAATCATTCGTGGGCTCGTCGAGGATCAAGAAATTCGGATTCGTCACCAGAAGTTTCAATAACTGTAACCTCTTCTTCTCACCGCCGCTGAGTTTATTGATATATGTGTATTGTTTTTCTGGCGGGAACAAGAAAGAATCGAGAAACTTGGAGGCGGAAACCTGGGATCCGTCTGAAAGCGTGATAAATTCTGCGATCGCCTTTACTTCTTCGATCAGCCGGTTATTTGGATTGAGATTGACTGCCTCCTGCGTAAAGTATGCCATCTTCGTTGTCAGCCCGGGCATGATGATGCCACTGTCCGGCTTTGTTCGACCCGTGAGCAGGTCGAGAAACGTTGATTTACCAACGCCATTTTTTCCGACCACTCCAATCCGGTCCTTTTTCTTGAAGACGTAGGAGAAATTGTCAACAACACAGTGATTGCCAAATGATTTGGAGATCTTTTCAACCTCGAGGATCTTTCCTCCCTGACGGGCTTCCTTGATATCGAGCTCCAGCCGGTCTTTGCGCAGATCCTGGTTGGCCTTTTCCTGCAAATCATAAAACGCTTCGATCCGGTATTTAGCCTTGGTACCGCGCGCTTTGGGTTGTCGACGCATCCACTCAAGCTCTTTCTTTAAAAGGTTTCTCGCTTTCGAAACCTCTGCCTTCAGTATCTCCTCGCGCTCTGCTTTTTTCTCCAGGAAATAGGCATAATTCCCCTTGTAACGGAATAGTTGCCCGCGGTCAATCTCAATGATCTCGGTAGAAACTGCATCGAGAAAATACCGGTCGTGACTCACCATGATCAGGGTGATGTTCTGGCCGGACAAATAATTTTCCAACCATTCGATCGCCGTGAGATCCAGGTGGTTGGTAGGCTCATCGAGGATGATCAGGTCTGGCTCGCGAAGGAGCAGCTGTGCCAGAAAAATCCTTTTCTTTTGTCCGCCGGAAAGTTCACCGAATTTCTTGTCAATATCCGGCACGCCAAGCTTGCCCGTCACTTCGTGGACTTTGGCTTCGTAATCCCAGGCATTCAGCTCCTCCATCCTTACAAGCACCGCCTGCATCCTGTCCGGATCCGTATCGGGATGGTGGATACAGTCTTCATACTCTTTGACCACCCGCGCGACCTCATTGGACTCATTGAACAATACATCCTTGACCGTGATGTCTTCGTCAACGGCAGGTTGCTGGGTAAGGTACCCCAGGCGAAAGCCCTGCCGCACGCTGACTTTACCGTTGTCAGGCTGGATTTCGCCCGTAAGGATACGCAACAGGGTCGATTTGCCAACGCCATTGTTGCCGACAAGGGCCAATTTTTCGCCCTGGGAAATTCCAAGAGAAATATCCCGGAATAGCCACCGGTCGTTGTAGGTCTTTGAAACGGATTCTGCAGAGATGTAATTCACGATTGAACAAAAATTAAGGGGGCAAAGGTACCATGATTTAAGGAGAAATGGGTTACCAAAAAGTAATTAAAACCGGTTATTGGCGGACACCGGTCCGAACATACCAGAGCCTTTTGCATTGTACCTGCTGCGTTTTGCCCCTTTTGCCATTCTAAAAACAATTAAACAGACGGTTCCCTTCCTTCGGCAACTTTTATTAAGTTTAGACCTTCATTATGACGCGGAATTTAATTTTTACCCTGCTTTTACTGACGTTTGTCACAACGCTGCCGGCGCAAACCAGGAACTTCAATATCATCGCCTACTATGCCGGCGGACCTGAAAAAGCCGATAGTCTTCCGGCAGAAAAACTGACACACATCATTTACAGTTTTTGTCACCTGAAGGGGAACCAACTCACCGTTGATAGTCCGAATGATTCGATCACAATTACCAAACTGGTAGGCTTGAAAACGCGGAACCCCCAACTAAAAATCATTCTTTCATTGGGAGGCTGGGGCGGTTGCGAAACCTGTTCGGATGCATTTTCGACTCCCATGGGCCGAAAGGAATTTGCTGAGTCAACGCTGGCGCTCAATCAGAAATTCAACTGCGACGGCATTGACCTCGATTGGGAATATCCGGCGATCGAAGGATTTCCAGGACATAAATTCGTTGAGGACGACAGAACCAACTTTACGGAGCTCATCCGTGAACTACGGCGTACCATGGGTAAAGATTACCAGATCAGCTTTGCCGCTGGCGGTTTTGAAAAATTCCTTGACGAATCAGTCGATTGGGAAGAAATAACGGATGAAGTTGACCGAATCAACCTGATGTCGTACGACCTCATCAATGGCTACTCTACAACGACCGGACATCATACGCCGCTATTTTCAACACCGCTGCAAAGTGAATCAGCCCACCATGCGATCCGTTATCTGCTGAAGAAGGGAGTTCCACGAGACAAGATCGTCATCGGCGCCGCTTTTTATGCGAGAATATGGGAAAATGTTCCTTCATTTAACGACGGTTTATACCAGGCAGGGAAATTCAAAACCGCTGTCAACTATTACCAGTTTCCGGTGGAGCTTTCAACAGAAAGTGGCTTTGAATTTTTTTGGGACGAGACCGCGCAGGCACCCTACGCCTACAATCCCAAGAAAAAACTGTTCGCGACTTTTGACGATAAAAAATCAATCGAACAAAAAACAAACTATGTGATTGATCAAAAACTCGATGGCATCATGTTCTGGGAGATCTCGCATGACCTTTCGCGCGACGGGCTTGTCGATACTATCTATGGGCTAAAGCAAAATTCCGGGAAGAAAAGGAAATAGCCCTTTTCAGTTACACTGACACCCGGAAGTTGGACCCTGACGTCCGGAAGTTGTACGCGGCTGGCTAGCTGGCTTGGTGACTAGGTAACTGGATTGTAGCTTCTAAGGGGTTCCTGCGGACCGCCCAGGAAAACTTTGCTTCTTATAGGGAAATCGCAAGCGCGGGACGACGGTGTCAATGGGGAGTCGGTAGTTCGAAATTTCAGGCAAAGCGAAACGGATTTCCCGAAGGGACATGCCTCACATTTATTCCGGGAATTCTAGTTTTGATCCAGCCAACCAGCCACTCCATTCCCGGCTCCTCGCTGACAGCATGACCAAGAACGATCAGCGAGGTCTTTAATCCCAAAGCACGGGCGTCCCTGACATATTCGCTTGTTTCCCATTCCTGCAGCTCGCCACAAATCAGCAGATCCGGTTTTTGCCGGTTCAGGATTTCAATGTGCCTCCTCCCTCCCCATGCCCCCGGCAGAATAACGACCTTTTGACAAACCGCGGACAACTCACCGATGTACCGCACCTGCTCGATGCCCAGACTCTTTTTAGAATGTTCGATGATCCCGGAAAGCGTGGATCCTGGCAGGTTGATAGTTTCCGGATTATTTCTGTCCTGGTTGTTGCTCCAGCCGAGTTTCGTCACCACACCCATTAAGATGCCGTCCGGGCGATTGGCATGCCAGTAATCATGAAACCGCCAGACAACCATATTGTGTTTCTTCAAAAGGGCTTGTTTTTTTTCAAAAACTTCGTGTCCCTCAAGCCAGTTTATTTCATCGTAATGATTGTAAAAAGTCGGCTCGTGCGCGATAATGAAGTTAACGCCTTCGCTCACTGCGGCGCGGATCACATCAACGGTTGCGAACATTGTCGTAAGAATTCCGGTAACTTTTTGGTTTGGGTCTCCGGATTTGATCGTATCGACGGTGCCGTTCGAGACGTCCAGAGAGATCGATTTGCTGATCAAATCAATCACCTGTGCGATGGTAAGCGAAGTCTGATCCGGTTGAGCAATTGCGGATTGAATACCTGCAGCCGCTCCGGCCAGGGCCGTCATGGAAGTTTGTACAAACTGCCTGCGTGATAATGGGTCACTGATCATTTTTCCAAATTTATAAAAACGAACGGCCGGTAAGTTAAAAAGAATCTTCAGACTGTACTCAAAAGACAAGCGTGAAGTCTGCAAGGGCACGCTTTTTTAATTCTATTTTGATGGTCGGATTTAATCGAAATCATATGAAAAAATTTTACAAAACAATTGGAAACGTCCTTTCGATTGTTGCCGTGTTATTGCTCGTAAGCTCGTGCTCCCGGGACCTCACCTATCAGGAAGCACTGAACAAGAACAAACGTCACATCGACGATGAGGAAAAGCTCGACGATGCCAGGTTCCTGGTGGACGCAAGAAACCTCAACATACTTGAAATCGAGCTGTGTGAGCTCGCAACAACCTCTGGTTACGCTTCCGCGATCGTCAGCCTTGCGGAAAAAAATCTCAAAGATCACCTGAGAATGGAAGAAGAACTGAAGGACCTGGCCTACCGGGAACAGATATCAATTCCAAATGTCATGGATGTGAATGATGTCGATGCATACAACAAGGTATACAGGGCAGACCGCCAGGATTTCGATAGAAACTTTATTGCAGAGATCAAGGAGATCAATGCCCGGAATATGCAGAAGTTCCTGTTGATGGCCACGGATGCAAAAGACGCGGATGTCAGGGCGTATTCGGCCAGAAAACTTGACATGCTCAGAACTCACCAGCAAAGAATGGAGGAAGTCGAACGGGAGCTTTTGAATACGTACTAGGAAATGGTTGGCCTAGATGCGATTTACGATTTACGATTTACGACGTACGACTTACGACGTGTCGATGTGATTTGGGATTTGGGATTTGATTTTTAGAAGTTGGATTTCAGTGGGAGTAAATGGCTACCGTTCTCCGAAGTTCAATCATTCAACGGCGGCGAGTTCGTGAAACCATGGAATAAATGCCTGCATCATTGGTCCGAAGCTGCTGCTGTGAGAACCGCCCGGAATAGGTTTCAGTGAAATATTTTCAGCGCCGGCAGCCCTGAAGCTTTTCAGTGTGACTTCCGAGTTTTCGTAAGGTATGATCTCATCCCGGGTTCCATGATACAAACGAATCGGAGCTGTGGCTTTCCAGCCGCGAATTGTGTTTTTCAAAATTGCCCTTTTCAGCTGTTCTTCTTTATCCCTATCCTGCAGATTATCGTAAAAGGTTTCGTTAAACAATGAGTTTACATTCGTTGAGAGCCTTTGATTGATAAACCACCCGTCATGTTTGCCATCCATATATTTTGAAAGGGCATCGGCACACGAAGGCTTGAAAAAATAGGTGAGGGATTTATTCCAATCGTAAGTGGTATTATAAGACATCAGCACAAACGCCAGGTAAGCCGGATAGGAATAATAGGAATTGGAGGACACGCCCTTTAGCATTCCCGTGAGGTCGTAACCGCCTGCGCCTGCGACAACGGCCGTGAGTGCAAGACCATGGGAAGGATTCGTTTCTATTTCTTCAGCCGCCGCCAGGGTAACATATCCGCCTTCCGAATAGCCTGCCAAAAACAACTTGTCGTTATATGCAACATTTTCCGTAACGAGAAATTCCTTTACAGACTTAATCATATCCACCACCGTCATCGCGGAATGTCCTTTATCATAGTAAGGATGAAAGACTCCTGAAGATTTTCCATAACCAATAAAGTCCGGCGCAATTGCAATGTAGCCCGCCGATGCAAACAGCTCCATCCCGGTAAAGTCACCCCCATTCAGCGACGGAACATCGTTCTTCACGAAGCTCGTTCCGTGTTGAAGACAGATGATCGGCGCCTCTCTCTTCAAACCTACCGGAACAAGCGCCAGGCCCGATGCCTCAATCTCTTTACCTTTATAAGTCGTTTTGTAAACAATGTGATACGATCTCACACCATACCTGAGCAGCCGTGCAACGCGACCATCAACATGACCCGATAACGCTTTTATCCTCTCAAGACCAATGTCTGAGACCTGGTTTGACGAAACAAAACGCGGTGGGGGCGCCGAAAGCGGCCGGGCAAGGGCTGCACCGCCGGCAATCAAAATATTTGAGATCAATAACGGAATAATTTTAAAGCTGAACATGTGACGTTTGATGAATGAAAGATATGGTCAAATAGTTCCGGACCGGCAACCGGCCAAAGCAAGGTATCATTTATATACCGACGGTTTGGGCATCGAAAAGTTACATAACAAAAAGCCACAGGTATGACCGGCAGCTTTGGTGTTTTGCCTCTAAAGGCCGCAATATGGCTGATCCTAGATTCCGGAATCTGAACGCAACGAGTACACTTCCCTGTCGATCTCGTCCATCAGGCCCCGGTAAAAAAGGCCGCTGTCATCGCGCTCGATGGTGATACCCACACTGTGATCATCGATGTTGTCGATCAGCACATCATTATACTTTCTTAAAATCCGAAGCACATCACTCCGTTCGGCCTCGTCAAAATAAATTCTATAGTTCTCCATATAAAAAATTGTCTATTTCAATACCGCATCAGCGCTGCTATCTTGCTTCCTCCGGGTACACGGTCGCGTTCAAGCACATGTACCTCACCTCCATTTTGAATAGTCCTCAACATTGCCTTATCCAGCAGGCATTCATCACCCTCTTCTTTATTTGCGTGAATGGTAATTTCATTTTTCATTTGATCGAAGTGTCCCCAGATATGCTGGTCTTTCGCGACAAACAAATGCCAGACCTTGCTGTAATGCGCCGCGGGAATAACATCTTCAGCAATACTTGACGTCAGTCCGGTAGCGGATTGATTTCCATACATTTCCAGCGCTTTGTTGTGGCGTTGCTCGAAGAATGGTTGCATCTTTTTAACAGCCTGTTTGTAAATAGAGGCTTCATCCTCGTACTCGAAATTCCCGGTCAGCGCTTCATCCCAGATGCATTTATATTGTGCTACGGATTTATAGATTGGGATCATATACCCTACGCCCGCAAGCAAGAGCGGAGCATTCTCGGTGCTGAGGATGTCCTTCCATAATGTTTCATCAACTTCATCGAAGTACATCGCGATATTTTCCTTAAAGTCAGGGCCCGAGCCCCACGTATGAAAATTTGTTCCCCCCGCACCCCTGGCACCTGTCTGTGCATGTTTCTTATCATCCTTCTCTTCAAAATGAACCACATCGCCAATGCCATCGGGCATTTCTGGGACGGGTATATGGACCATCCCGAATTGATCAGCCCGGTAAAACTTTGCCTGTTTTTTACTTAAGACCAGAAGGTAAAAATAGTCCCTTGCTGTAATCAGCGGCATCATTGGACTGAGGTAATAAGACGTGTTCATCAACACTTCGCTCCTGGGAGCGAACGGCAGCCGGACATATTTGAACTCCCCTTCGGAAATAAACACAGCCAGCCCTTTCGTCACGTTCAACCAGAATTGACCATTCCGGATCAGGTCATAGCCGGGCTTGAGCAAGCGTTCAACGGTGGTCATATCCACACCCTTGTTCCGGAAGTCGCTCGTGAGTTGTTGTAAAACATTTTTAAATGCGATCGTATCCTTCTGCTCATTCTTTTCGACGCCGGAGGCATGCGTCTCCATGTAAATTGAAATTGAATATTGCGATTGGTGACTGGCGAGGCTCGCGATCTGTTCCTTGGAAAGAAAAGGTGGAAGCTCCTCAGCAACGGTACCAGTCCATTCGGTTTTGAAAGTTTGTGTTTTTGTCTTGTTGCTCGCATTCGGCTCATTGTTGGTATCGCGTTTCTGACCCGTGCGATCGTCCCCTTTGTCAGGATTCCGGTTTGGATGCCTGAGGTGAACATTGGGTGCCGGTTGCTCTTCACCAACGGTATACTTATCCGCTATTTCGAGATAGTCGTCGATAGAATCTGTATTTATATTTTTTAAACCTGTCGACCCTTCGGTTTTTCCCGGGCCGGACGGTTTTCCTTTTCTGGCGTGAAATTTTCCTTCTCTATCTTTTGCCATAAGAATGGAATTTACTGTAGTCTGATTTAGGAAAATTACTATACCAAGCTGCGTGCCGCTAACCCGGTTTTCCTGGCCGCTGTTGTAGAATGTCTACCCAGTTATCAGCGGCTGATCCGTCGCAGAGCAGCTAATCCACAAATGGCACAATATTTTAACTCACTGGAGAACGTCATTATCGGGAATGGTTTCCCGAACTGAAAATCAGAGAGTTGTGTGAAAGGATTGCAAGTAAAGATTCTCAACAAAATGGCTTCGCGGTATGAAAAAATTAATTTTGGCATTCACCATTATTGCGGCAGTGTTTCTTTTATTGGGCGCAGACATTCGACGAAATGATTCATCAATTGCCCAGGCGACGCTTCCCAAAAAGAAATGCATCGGATACACCATTATCGAATTTGGCAAAGGACTCAATTGCAACGGGGACACCGTCAGGCTTGTCAGGAGAAATGGAATCCAGGTCCTCGCCCAGTGACTCTTAACTTTTAAAGTTTGAGGTGCTTTAATTCCAAGTTTCTAGTTCCAGGTTTCGGGTTGTTTAAAGTCTAAAGTCTAAAGTTTGACGTTTAAAGTTGTTTAAAGTTTGAAGTTTTGAAGGATGAAGGTTGAAGGTTGCATTAACTTTTTTGCTTAAGCCTTCAGCTTAAAAAAGCCTCTGTGACAATTCAGCAGAGGCATTCGGGAAGCGTAAAGCAAATTATTTCTTAACCGTTACATAGTCGGTCTTTGCGCCGGTGGTTCCCGCATGTGCGGTGGTTGTGCCGGTCCCCCCAAAAGTGAAAGCCTTGTTCAACGCGTCGACTACTTGCGCAACATATTCACGTCGCCTGCTTACAAGCGCATTTTTATCGCCCTCGGCGGTGGTAATCCTGACTGCATAACGCTCTCTTGTCAGTGCAACGGCAAGCAACCCGATCACCAATAGTGCTGCTCCGATCCATAGCGCAAGCATGTTCGCACCGAGTACACCATTTTGCGTTGTCAGGTTCATATCAGCGGGCAGCTGCACAAACCATCCGATCAGCAGCGCAACGACACCCAGCACCATTAATACGACGCCGGGCCATCGCTCGGGACGGATCGTCCAAAGGCACATTCTCGTGATACCATTGATGCGGTAAGATGTACTCTTCACCTTCAGGGTGGAATCCGTCACCGTGACATCCCGCCCGTCTGTATATATAACTTTATCGGCCATAACTCAACATTTTAGGTTTCAGTCGTATGGATACAACGAAATTTCAGTACCCGGGTCGGGCAGCGGCCATGAAAGAATCGACACATGACAGATAGAAGTCACGAGCCGTGCAGCCGTACGGATCAAGACACCGGCAGAATTCAAGGCATCTGACAAGCGACTATAAAGTCTGATTTTTAACCGATCGAGGCAAAAACATCTCGATTGCCAGTGCAAAGCCGATCACAGCAACGCAACCGATTATGTTGTAAAGCAGGAACGCGATGTCGGTAAAGCGATAGCAATAAAAAATAATACACTGTGAAATGATCCCACCCCAAAAGACAGAGGTTCCACCAATGCGTTTGATATAAAATGCTGAGAGAAAAATGCCGAGCAGCGTTCCGTAAAACAACGAGCCGACAATGTTGACAAACTGGATGAGGTTTTCGGCGAAAGTCGCCAGCATGGCAAAGATCATGGCGATCAACGCCCACATTACGGTGAAGATCCTGGAAGCATTCAGATAATTTCCAGGTGAAGCGTTGGGATTCAGCGACCTTTTGTAAATGTCAACGGTGGTGGTGGAGGCCAACGCATTGAGCTCGCCGGCCATCGAGGACATCGCGGCTGAGAACATCACGGCGAGAAGCAATCCGATTAGCCCGTGAGGAAGGCTGCTCAGGACAAAATTGAGGAAAATATAATCACGGTCCTGTATCTTTGCGCCCGGCAATGCTGTCTGGATCCTGCGCTTCACCGAGTCGCGCAGAACGGTTTCCGTCTTTTGATACTCCCGGATCTTATCTCCATTCAACTGCACGGCTTCGTCGTTGCCTGAATGAATTGCGTCGACAAGCTGATCAACAGCCTGCCTTTTGGTCTGATAAAGCTTGTTGTAATCCTGTTCCAGTAATTCAATCCGCGATGCCTCCTCTGTTTGCATTGCCCGGTCCTTCAAAACGGTGTTGTGAAAGACCGGCGGCTGGAAAAAAAGATAAAACACATACACGAGCACCCCGATGAAAAGGATCATGAACTGCATCGGGATCTTTAGCAGCCCGTTGAAAAGCAATCCCAGCCGGCTTTCTGTCACAGAGCTTCCACCCAGGTAACGCGCGACCTGCGATTGGTCGGTTCCAAAATAAGAAAGAAAAAGGAAGGTGCCGGCGATCAGTCCCGACCATATGTTATACCGGTCCGTGAGATTGAAATCGATATTGACAAGGTTGAACTTGCCCATCTCCCCCGCGATGCGTACTGTGTCGTGAAACGAAACTTGTTTTGGCAAAAGCGTGTAGGCAAAAACCCCCGCAAGAATCATCCCTCCCATGATCACAGCCATCTGATAACGTTGCGTAAGGCTGACCGCATTTGTTCCGCCGGAAACCACGTAGACAATTACCAGGAATCCGATGAACATGGTTGTGACAGAGACAGGCCAGCCAATAATTGTCGACAGGACCAGCGCCGGCGCGAACAAGGTAATGCCCGCCGATAGTCCCCGCAACACAAGGAAAAGCAGCGCCGCAAGCGTGCGGGTCTTCAGATCAAATCTGTTCTCGAGATATTCATACGCGGTGTAAACTTTCAGGCGGTAATAGATTGGGACCATCGTCACAGAAATGATCACCATGGCCAACGGCAATCCGAAATAAAATTGCAGGAACCGCATGCCATCCTCTATCGCCTGTCCGGGGGTTGAAAGGAAAGTGACGGCACTCGCCTGGGTGGCCATGATGGAGATCCCGATCATCCACCACTTCATGGAATTGTCAGCCTTGAGATAACTCTCGATTGTCCAGGTCTTGCGGGTTTTCCACGTGCCGTATAATACAATGAATGCAATCGTTCCTACCAGAACAATCCAATCGAGTTCATTCATGAGTATGCAACCGTTATGAGATAGTAAACAACAACCTGGACTGCCAGCACAGACAGGACCAGCAAGTACCACTGGCGCCAGGATTTAAAGACAGGGATTTTTTCCTCCATTGAAGATTACATTTCAGATCACAGCCCTGCATTGAGCCGGGGCTTTTTGAAAAAATTGCCATTACCGTGCCCTTCGATAGATCACCTTCACGAGCCGGTCCGCTTCTTCCCTTTCGGCTTACTGGTTTCCGGTTTCGTCATTTTACCGATGGACACAATATTAGCGAATAATTTATAAGCGCCGGGAACTCCTTCGGGCAACTCGCGAAAAAACGACAGCCCTGTATACACATAGTAACCGTTCCCGTATTTTGCAACGAGCAGGCTACCATCTTTGGGCTCGTCTTTTTTGTCGTTCATTGAAAGCGGCGCCTCAAATGCGGGATCCCATTTGTTCGGGAAATACAAACCGCGCTCCTGCACCCAGCCCTCAAAGTCCCTGGCTGTGATCTTGTTTGGATAATTCAAAACCGGATGGTCGGGTTTCAGGATACGAACCTCCGAATCCTCTTCTGTGACGCGGTCACGGCTGATCTTGAGATCAAAAGGAGAAAACGTTTCGACCTCGTAATCGAAATTCGTGTTGTATTGCATTACCAGCGTACCTCCTTCTTTTACATAGTTCAGGAGATCAGCCATGAAATACCTGATCCGCGTGTTGGTGTTTACTGCCCGGATGCCCATGATCACGGCATCGACCTTTTTTAGATTCTCACTTGTAACCTCCTCGTTCTTCATTTCCCAAACCTCGTAGCCCATGTTGCGCAACGCCAACGGGAGATCGTCGCCAGCACCACGAATATATCCGATCAGTGTGCCTTCTTTCTTCAAGTCAATGCGAACAACTTTAGCGGCAACATCAGGCAATAAAGTCTGGATCGGGATGTGATCATATTCGATATACTGGATGGCCTTGCCGTATTTCCTGCCATTCACTTCCGCGATGGCACGGATGACCCCTTTCGAGTCCTGTACAGAAGGAAACACATTAAAAACACGGCTTACCTCATCGCCCGTCTTCGCAAGCTCAAACTGCACCGATGCGGGCTCCGCCCTCCATCCTTCAGGTAATTCAAGGGTCAGTACTCCAGACACAGGGTTTTTTCCGGATGACTTAAGCAAAAGCCTGAATTCTTTTGGCTGCTGAGTGCTGAAGACGGCAACCTTCTCAAACATATTCACAGACAAGGGTGGAACAACCTCGAATGGCCTCCACAATTCGCCTTTTACCGGATCAACCCATTTGTAGGCCAAAGGTTTCCGGACTTCTAGGGTTTGACCCGAGATTGTGATATCAAAAACAAATTCAACCACGGGATCATTTTCCGGTCTGCCGATCTTCGTTGCATCCGGAACGGAAAACAATCCAACGTCGTGATCGTTCGCAAGCCAGTATGGCCCCGAATATTCAATATCCTCCTTTAATGTTGCTGTGGTAACGACGATTGATTTAATGTTAGGGGCCAGCGTTTGCGAAAATGTTGTGTCCCATCGCAAGGCCGGCGCAGAAATTTTATTGATAGTAACCTCGGTGGAAGACCGGTTAATCATTTCCAGGGAGGTTCTTATCTTTTCGCCGGGGGAGCCGTGGTAATGTGAACTGGCTGTCTGCAGATGCAGTCCAAGCGCTTCAACAATAAGTTGCTCGGCCTCTACAAGTTTTCGTTTTTTCCACACCGTATCCTCCAGGCGAAGGATCTCATTCCTGATCTGAAACAAAATCGGTACAGTGGCTGCGGGATTTTCCTCATCGAATTCGCGGATGGCCCGGTCAACAAGGGGTTGAACCTTTTCGCCTCCCTTTACCCTTGTCCATGAGGTGTTCACTCCTTCAAAAATGTCTTTCTCAGCTTTCTCTCCTTTCATCGGCTCGAGAAATTCCGGAAGGTATCCGCGGTTACCGGGCTGGCCCCAGCCCTGGCTTTTATGCTGACTTCCGCTCAACGCTGCGATCTCGGGAAATGATCTTCCGAGCAATGGGCTGTACCCACCCACATCAAGCGTGATCACCCCTGGTGTTTTTTCATTGATGTCGCGGTTCCACCACCGTCCGGTATTCGTGTACAAGCGTTTTGGTTGCCAGGCGCCAAACTGCTGAACCTGTTCCGGAAGAATGTCTGCCCTTGATGACAGGTCGAAGGCTTCGTGGGCAAGCAGGGCTGATGCGATGTGATGGCCGTGATTTCCCCGTTCATCGGGCGGAAAGCGGGTAATAATAACGTCCGGCTGATATTCCCTGAAAACCTTCAGAACATCAGAAAGAATCTCCTGTTTATTCCAAATCGCGAAGGTTTCATCCGCTGATTTTGAATAACCAAAATCCACAGCGCGGGTAAAATATTGCAGACCACCGTCGATCCTTCTTGCGGCAAGCAACTCCTGGGTCCGGATGACTCCAAGCAAGTCGCGAATTTCCGGTCCGATCAGGTTTTGACCTCCATCGCCCCTGGTGAGGGATAGGTAAGCGGTTGTTGCGGATCTCCCGTTGGCCAGATAAGTGATGATCCTGGTGTTTTCATCATCCGGGTGGGCGGCCATATAAAGCACGGAACCGAGGAAATTGAGCTTCTTCAGTTTAAGTTTAAGTTGGGCGGAATTGGGTTGCTGGTAATTTTGGGAAAAAACTAATAGAGGGGCACAGACCAGAATCAGGAGAACGTTTCGCATTGCTTTCGTTTTAATCCACAAGTTTAAAGCTTAGGCTGCAAAATTAACTTCCGCTGATATAAATTTTAACAATTCTTAACAAACGTAGACTTTTTAACTTAAAACGGGGTGCGTGCTGTGACGGCGTAGTCAGGGTTAAGGCCAGCGTAATCTTCGCGCTGTCTGGTGAATCAGAATTTGCCTCTTTTTTCGCCGTTCACAAGGAAGGTTCCATCTTCTTCGATGAAGAGGTGGATACGGCTTAATTCTTTCTTATCGGATGACAAGAACAGGATATCGTACTCGTGCGGAGCAACATGGTCTTTGACATCATCGGTAAAGCCAAGGTCGAGGACGAAGGACGTTCCCGTCTCGATTTTTTTGTTCAGGACGGACCTGCTGCGATTTGTCACGACTTTTACCCGGACTTCTTCTTCCGGAATTTTTAAGAGATTGATCCTGATCATCAGGTAAGGGAGTATTCCTGTGGCAGTACGCCGGTCGCGCTCCTTTTGAGTCTCATCAAACCTGACGGTCGTTGATTCAACAACCGGGCGTTGCTTGAACTGGTATTCCAGCTTGACTTCAAAATCTTCCTTCGCCTTGTAAGGCGTATCCTGAAGCAGAAAAACAGATAGAAAAATTGTAAGGATCCTGATCATAGAGGCGACTCTGAATTTACAACAATTAATCCAATTCACATGCAACCTTGTGAACATTATGATTTGACGACGTCGCTGCCAGGTGGGCACAACGTTTTTTCCAAAACTAAAAGGTAAAAAAGAATGGGATGCTTAACCGGATCAGGGCCTTTTTCAGGATCAACCATGATGCATTGCGGCTTTTAAGGCGGACGGAACCATTGGTTTTATCTTCATCAACTGCTTTCTTCACCACTTTCTCGCTTTCGCCGATTCTGATCCTCATCGTCTCACTGTTCGGTTTATATTTTACGTCAGAAAAGATCAGCAACCAGCTTTTTGGGAAAATCGGAGCGACGGTCGGGTATGAAACGGCCAGGGATATTCAGGCAATCGTCAACAATTTTATGCTCTTCGAGAGAACATGGTGGGTAACAGCAGGCGGTTTGTTGTTCTTTATTTTCATTGCCACCACCCTTCTTGCGGTAGTCAAACACAACATCCATAAATTATGGCGGATCCGGCATCAAAAGGGCAACATCCGCCACCGGTTCAGCGAGAGAATGATCCTGCTTTGGATCGTTTTTTTGACTGGCGTGCTAATCGTGATCTCATTGCTGATAGACTCGTCGCTGGCGATCTCGCTTGACTATTTGCAAACCATCGTCCCCTTCGCCGGGATCACCCTGATCCGTGTTCTGAACGCCTTGTTTTCACTCGTCGTTGTGACGATCTGGTTCACGGTGATCTTTAAGTTGCTTCCCGAAGCAAAAGTAGATTGGGAAGTCGCATTCAACGGCGCGTTTGTGACGGCGTTACTTTTCACTGCCGGAAAGTTCGTTCTGGGAAAAGTGCTGGTTCACGCCCGGATCGCAACGATCTATGGGGCTTCGACATCTATCGCGCTGCTGCTACTTTTTATTTTTTACAGCTCCTTCATTTTGTATTACGGAGCAGCGTTCACTCATGAGTACGCGGAATATTGCGAGAAGCATATATGCGCCAGTAAAAACGCCCGCGAGTTCGAGGAAAGACTGTTTGAAGCCGACAATACGAGTGCCTGAAGGCATAAGATTTTTTACTATAAAGGTGTTTAAAGGGAGGGGATTATGAAAAATTCAAGAAGGAACAGGCCCGATCCGATTTCACCGCAAAATCCGGTGCATAAAACGGATATCACCCACGACCGCATCCAGGACCATCTCGAAGAAAAGACTTCCGTTGAAGATATTTTCCGGGATGAAAATGAACTGACGAAGCATACTGAAAAGGAACTTCATAGAAGCCAGAGGGCCAATCGAAAGCCGGACGAAATAAGTCCCGAAGACGAAGCTGGGATTTAATGAAGGGCTCGTTTTCGAAGAAGCACTCAATTGCGAAGAGGCACTTGCGATGAAGCGAGTGCTTTTTTTTTGGTTTACGGATTGGAGGAGCGTTGTTGTTGAGGTTCCAGCGCACCGAACCGGTGGAATTGTTGCCAGTTGCCGGTTCCCGGATGTCGGGTTGATTTTTCGATAGCTTGCCTTTCGAATGCCATGGCATAGTCATTAAAAAATAGATATTTTCTCCTGGATTGCCTTCCGTTAATCGATGGACTACGTACAGGAGACGGTCGCTCTTGTTCCACTCGTTTTTTTTAATTGATGCCCAAAAAACGTAAAAATTGATAGTATTTGACTGCGTTGGCTTTGAACTTGTGGTGACGCAGCTTTTGCTTTAAAACATATTTGTCAGAAGACCGATCTATATTCCACCAGATGGGTTTACCAACCTTATTACTTAGTAAAATAAATTTCCGGTTCGATCAACCTTATTACCTTTGCTTTAAAAGATATTTGTCAGAAGACTGATCGATATTCGACCAGATAGGTTTTCCAACCTTATTACCTTAGTAAAATAAATTTCCCGTTCGATCAACCTTATTACCTTATCCCATCCTATGAAATAGAATAGGTCAGATTGAAATATGGTGTGAATTTTACTAAGCTAATAAGGTTCCGAATCGCTGTTTTCAAACACATGCCTGCCGAAATTATCATATGAACCTTTGGCTGGCCCAGCGCGGAACTCAGAGCCGTGTGTCTTAATGTTGAATCGGGACGATTTGAGAAATTAACCTTCCCGAGTCTCGGACTCTTCAATTTTTTTCGGGCAAATTTTTTTCTCTAGTGTTGCACTTTCGAATGCCTGGGCATAGTCATTAAAAAATAGATATTTTCTCCTAGATTGCCTTCCGTTAATCGATGTAGCCATGTTCAGAATACTGTTTCCCTTCTTTCTTGCCTGCCTCCTCATCGTATCTTGTGGAAAGCAAAAAGAGACCATCCCGGTAACAAAAGAAAATGTTCGCCAGATTTTGGCAGAGTACGCAAAAAACAATCCCGAGAATGAAGTACTGATCGAAACCCCGCATGGCGATATCCGAATCCGGTTATACGATGAGACTCCGCTTCACCGGGCAAACTTCATCAAGCTCATCAAGGAAGGAACCTACGATGATGCCGAATTCTACCGGATCATCTACCAGTTCATGGTACAGGGGGGAATTCATCCGAAGGAGCTCGGCTATACAATACCTGCTGAGTTCAACACCAAGTACATTCATAAGAAAGGCGCATTGTCGATGGCACAGTCGGAGGAAAACAACCCAAACCGCGAATCATCAGCTTCAGAGTTTTTCATTATCCACGGCAGCGTGTATTCCCCATCACAGGTTGACAACGAAGAGTTCAATTACAAGCTCAAGCTCACGCCGGAACAAAAGCAGACCTATGTCAATGTGGGAGGTTACATGTCGCTTGATCAGCAGTACACGGTTTTTGGAGAAGTAACGGAAGGGCTGGATATCGTTGACAAGCTCGCCGCAGTGAAAGTTTACGAGCAGGATAAGCCGTTGAAGAAACTTGAAGTGAAATTGAGTGTGGTTAATCGGTAACTCTGTTCCTTGGCATGCGCAGCACGGTAGTGACCAGTTCCCGGTTCCCAGTTGCCGGTTGCCGGTATGCCAGTCGCGGTGATAGCTTTCACTCAGACAGATTATTACTCTTCGTGACGCAGGCCACCAACGCCAATAAAATTGCCGAAAAAATCCATAGTACCTTCATATTTTCTGTTATTGCTTCCTTACAAATTTATCGGAGCAGCTTATACGTATTGATATTTGCTTTCGTAAATAAACAGAGAACGTGATAAACACCAGGATGCAAAATACGAATTGCTTCTTCATACCATGCTCTCCTTACCTTAACGCCCATTGTAAAAATACCCCGAACCTATTTCATCCTTCAGGTGAAAATCAAAAATCAAGTGGAGAAATCACATCGTGGTTCGTAATCGTAGATTGGCTTTGCCGGCATTCGGTTATGACCGAAAACCAAGGGCGCCCTATCGCCGACGCATGTAAACAATTGTTTGCTGATCCACTCATTGATCTTTTTCCCTGCCCGGCGCCCTGGCTGACTTTTCAATGGGCACCTGGCGTTCTCCCCGCTCAATCGCCTGGGTGATCGACCTGACGATATCATCCAACTCATCGACTGCCTGCTGAAGGCGTTGATTGATCTCCCTACCCTCCGGATCCAGGCTGGTTTTGCTCATCAGGTGGGCCAATCCGAGGATGCTGGCCACCGGACTCCTAAGTTTGTGAGCGTTGATAAAGGCGTATTCCTCGAGCGCTTTGTTTTTTGTCTCGAGCTCGGCCGTCCGTTCGTGCACAAGCTGTTCAAGATTTTCGTTTATGCCATGAATCTCTTCCGCCTGGGCACTGATCTCTTCATTCTGCGCCTGGATCTCATCGTGTTGCCGCTGGATCTCGCGTGTTCTTGCCCGGACCCGCGCTTCCAGCAGCATGTTGTTATACCGAAGTTTGCGTTCCCTGAACTTGATCAGACCATATGCCGAAATTCCAGCGACGATAACAACAAGAATATAAAAAGTGGCTGTTCTCCAGAAAGGTGACGCTATTTGAAAGGTCAAAACTGCTTCACGGGCATTTTCAAAACTTTCTGTTTCAGAAACCTGCACGCGGAAGCTGTAGTTACCCGGTGGCAATTGTGAATAAGTGACGGAATTGTTTTTCGTCGAAATCCATTCGCGGTCATAGTTCTCAAGTTTATAACTGAAGTACAGGTCGCTGGGATTCTGATACCACAAGCCGACATAATCGAAGGTCAGGTTGTTCTCGTTATAAGAAAGGTCGTCAAGCGCACCTGTGGGAACATCTTTGTCGAATAACCTGACGCCGGAAATTTTAGCGCGCGGCCGTGTAGTAAGGAACTGTGAGCCGTCAGCGACTTTCACAATCCCATCGAAGGTGCCGATGTAAAGCGCGCCATTTCCGTCTCTGGTTACCGCATTCAGGTTAGCGATCTTGTCTTTCAGGCCCGCTTCCTCACCCAGATACCGTATTCTGTTATTTAAAGGATCAATCAGGTCGATCCCATCGTCATGCGAAACCACAATATTTCCGGATCGGTCTGTCGCTATTGAATGAATTTCATTTTTTCGCGGGGTCACGGAAGGTGATATCTCTTCAAAACTGCTTTTACCATCAAAAAGATAAAGTCCATTTCCCTGGACGTTCGCCCAGATCTTTCCCCGGTTGTCTTCGGTGATACCATATACGATCTTGGAGGGTAAACCATTTTCGAAGTGATGGAATACGATCCCATCGAACATATCGACGCCCTTTCCATCCGTGGCAAGCCAAACGCGATTCCTGCTATCGACAAAAACCTGGTAAATGAAATCGGAGCTCAGGCCTTGCTGGGTTCCGAAATTTCTGAAAAGAAGGTCTCTCCCTTGCACGGTCACTTTCGTCGCCCCGCCCAGCGTCGCCATCCAAATGTCATCGCCTTTGCCGGTAATGCCAAGTACGTTGCCATTTCGCAGCTCTCGCTGAAGATGTTTAACGTGTCCCGACCGCGGATCGATCAGCAGTACACCCTCGCCGTAGAGTCCCGCCCAAAGATAACCCCGAACATCTGTGTAGAGGCTGATGACCGTGAACTTGTTAAAGGCTGTTCCGGCAAGTGGTTGTGCCGTGACAAATTTGCCCTGCGCATCGGTCCTTCCCTTAAACAAACCATCACGGCTCGAGAACCAAATGTTGCCCTCATTGTCTGGTGAAACCGCGAGAATGTTTTTTGTTTTGTTACCCCCAAATTCATCGATGAACTCGATGCCATTACCTGTTGTCCGCGAGACTCCGGATTTCGAGCCGGCCCAGATATTATGCTCCAGGTCCAAAAGGAGGCAATTCACTGACCTTAAAGAAGCATCCTGGGTTGCCGGGTATATTTTTGGATTTTTCAGGGACAATTCGGAGACCAGAATGCCATGTTCAGATGTAGCGATCCACAGTTGGTTTGTCGCGACAACAATATCTGAAACCGTACCGTACTTCCATTCCGGAAAGAGACGTGTAAACATACCGTTGCGGGGATCGTAATGCAGAACGCCTGCGTCTTCGGTAGCAAACAGGTAGTAGTCATCAGCCGGGATGATTTTGCGGACGATGTTATCTGGTAACCCCTGCCGGTGATCCAGCACTTTGACGGATGCTTTGGAACCTGTCAGTGTGCAGATCGCGATCCCCCCATCTGTTCCGGCAAGCACATTTCCACTACTGTCCTCTGCCATGTCATAGACGTACAGATCGGGGATCCCTTCCTGTTCGTCGAGCCGGTAAAGACGGCTATTTGTATAATAATAGAGGCCGTCATCTACGGTTGAAAACCACAGTCGTCCTTTGTGGTCGAAAAGCAGATCAGAGATCCGGTGCCGGGAAGTGCCTTCCTCCGGATTAAAAGGAATAACCTGACCCTGGTCGATGTAGGAGATCTTGCCATTGACAAACCCCATCCAAATCCGACCCAAAGAATCCGAGGCAAGTGCAGTCACATTATCGTCCGGCAAGTGGTTGCCTGTGGTGTACCGAACGTAATTTGTCCCATCAAAACGAAACAGCCCGCGGGTAGTTGCAAACCAGATGTATCCGTCCCCATCCTGCAGCAGTGTATTTACCTGCAACGTTTCTCTTTTTGGCAATAAAGAATAAAACTCGAAGTAAGGCTTCTGTGCTTCCGCGAAGAAATTCGAGAAGATGCACAGGAAAAAAATTATAGACTTTATTTTCATCATTGCAGCGACATCGAGGCGGTGAATACAACTTCTATTTCGGTGGCGATCTTTTGCTTTACAATACTTGGAATCGTGATGTTGTGGTCAGACAAGGGAACAATAAAACGCGCATCGAGCCGGATGATGCCGTCTTTTGTGGTGATCTTTCCCTTGATGATACGCGTTTGTTTTTCACCATGGATCTCGAGCTCGCCTTTCGCGCGGACCTCATAGGCATCATCTTTTGTAAAGTCGATCTGTTCGATGATCTTCCCTGAAAACTTTGCCTTCGGAAACCTTTCACTCTCCATATACTTCTCATTGAAATGTTCCCGTTGGAGTTCACTGTTAAACCCCCTGAACGTCTTGATGTCGATGGTGAATGCGAATTGGTTTGTTTCCGGATCGATCAGGCCCTGCACCTGCGCGGTGGTCGCCTTGATCAGTTCGAGCTCGGCATTCGAGGTAAATGAGATTTCCCCTTTTTGAATACTGTATCGCTTTTGGCTATAAACAACATCAGATGTAATCAGGATCAGTATGAGGACGGCGAACGTTGGCAATGGAGGGTTGGTCAGGCTGTACATTTACACAATTTAAGAAGATTCTGACGATTAATGTTTTAACCGGTATCGTTACAGATGCATAATCGCACCCGCTTAAAAGAAGTAAAAAGCGGCTTTTTGACACATTTATCTAATTTATAATTCTTATTTGTATTTAATCTAAATAAAGGGGTTATCTTTACACCGCAAATTGACCATCCCAATTGGAACAGCTACTTCATCAGGAAATCAGTCTCGCCTTCGACAAGAAACGTTCGAAGTTTACATTGTCGATCATGGGGCAGGTAATTCAACAAAATGTTTGCGAGTTCTTGTTGACTTCGAGTTTCCTCGTTGAACAAGATGTGGAAGAGTACCTGCTTAGCACCGATAGCCGCTATGATTCGGTGAGGATCCCCTTAACGACGGCAGGAAAGACCGTGACTTTGGACCTTGTTGATTTCATTTCGCTCCGGGAGCTTTATGGCCGTCAGCTATATCTTCTCAAGCTTGAAGATGTTCTCCTTCACCGTGGCATCCGGATGTCGCATTGATTTAGACTTATTTCAAATTACAGCTGTTTCATTCTAATTATCGCATTGTATTCACATTTGCCCTAATTTTGGGTACAACAATTTTATTTCTTTTAATTCGATACCGAGAATAATTATGACTACATCCGTTATACGTCTAAAAACATCCGTTCAGGACAGTGTTCTTGATTTGTTGAACGAGCAAATCGCAATGGAGCAGCATTCGTCGTCTACCTACCTTTCGATGGCCGCGTGGTGTTATGCCCAGGGTCTGAATGGAAGCGGTGATTATTTCAAGATCCAATCGGGCGAGGAAAGAGAACATATGCTGAAGCTTTTCAGTTACGTCGTCGATGTAGGAGGGCTTCCTGTATCTCCGGATGTATCAAAAATCGAGAAGAACTTCGCAGGGCTTCGCGATATACTCGTGAAGGCATTGGAGCAGGAGATTTCCATCACCCAAAGTTTCAACCGCATCACGGATCATTGTCACAAAGTCAAGGATTACCAGACAGCCAAATTTCTACAGTGGTACCTGGACGAGCAGATCGAAGAAGAGCAACAAGCACGCCGTTGCATTGAGATCTTCGACATCATTGGGACAGAGGATGGCGGGTTGTACAGGATCGATAAGGAAATCCTGAAACTGAAAACACGCGAAGGGAAAGAATAACCTTTACTGCGACATAAAAAAAGACGCTGGAAAATATCCGGCGTCTTTTTTTTATCCAGTCCGTTCTTATTTGTTCAACTCATACGCCCGCACGGTATTTTTGAAAAACGTCGGAACAAGCAGGAGGTTCTTGTCGGCGATGTATTCAATGTCCGCGGAATTAACGGAATCGCTCCGCAGATCAAGGATTGTATAATTTTGCCAGTCCTTATCAAGGTAATGTACCATCCCGTTCCAGCTTGAAAGCAGGTATCCTCCGTCACCAACCGCTTCCACCCCATCGAGGTTTTCAATCCCTGTGGCTCGTACAGTGACCTGTTTGGTGACCGGATCAACGGAGTTCACAGCTTTGCTGTCCCAGGTTAAAACCAACATTCGTCCATCTTCCGCCAGCAATCCGTTTGGCCCCTGAATGTTTTCCAGCCACCTGGTCAGCTTGCCATTTTCAATCATCAGGATGTTGCCTGCCTGCATGTCGCTGATAAATATTCTTCCGTTGACATCCACGGTGATGTCATTGAGAAACTTCGCACCATCCACAGCAAACGTTTTTGTGATTTTTCCATTGGTCACATCGATTTCTACAACCCGGTCAATATCAGTCACATAAAGTTTGGTGCCGGAAAGCCCCATTCCTTTCGGCGCATGGAGATTTTTGACCCATTGCAATTCAGTTACTTTTCCGTCCGTAGATACCTTGGAAATAAAACCATTTTTGTCTTTAGCGTCCGGCGCCCCATTAATATTTGAAACATACAGTACATCGCGGTCCTTGTCATAAATCACCGATTCGCTTGTGGTTAGCAGTGTGTCAGTTTCCCATTTGAGGCTCAGGGACAAAGGGGCCCTGGCAACTGTATCGGTAGCTACCGTGTCTTGCGCGGCATTCTCGGTGTTTTTCTTCGGCGCTTCGCACGCAAGGCTCAGCATGGCCAAAGAAATCGCGGCTAAAAGTATTTGTTTCATAGGATTTTGATTTGACGGCAAATTTAGTGTTGTGAGGGAAAGGTCAAAGCTTATTCAGGCGAATGTTATCTTAAGCGCTGTGGCACGTCAGCGCCGGGACTTTGAAAACCGCCCAGGTGATTGACGGTTTAGAATTAGCCACCACGTTCCATCTGAATGTAGCTCGAATAAGAACTAAAGTAATTCAGTGAGGTCGGTCGCGAATCCAAAGAGGCTACTACACCGGCAGATCCGATGAGTTACCTGTTGGAACACGGCCTGGATCAAGCTGATGCGATTCGAATTAAGAATTGAATAACATGCGCTATCCCGTGATACGGATGTGATTGTCATTTGTCACTTGCTTGCGACTGGCGGATCTATTTTATTGATTTATTAATGACGAGCAACCTTTTAACTGACAAAACAGTTTAGGTTTATGTCATGAAAAGAAAAGAGCAGGTCACCGTTATTCTCATTCTCGGTGCGCTGTCCACAATCAGTCCATTTGCCATTGACATGTACCTGCCAGGGTTTCCTGCCATTGCAAACGATCTAAACACCTCCATTGCAAATGTCCAGTTTTCGTTGACAAGCTATTTCGTTGGAATCGCCGCAGGACAGTTATTGTACGGCCCATTGCTCGACAGGTTCGGTCGCAAGAAACCGTTGTACGTTGGCCTCGTTATATATTTTCTTGCGTCCGTTTTCTGTGCGTTAACTGATTCCGTGGAAGCATTGATCGCTGTACGATTTCTCCAGGCCCTCGGAGGGTGTGCAGGCATGGTTGCCGCTCAAACACTGGTCCGTGACCTGTTTCCGGCTGACCGCATGGCCCAGGCATTTTCCTGGATGATACTGGTGATAGCCGTGTCACCGATGATTGCGCCAACCGTTGGCGGCTACCTGACCGCAAGTCTTGGCTGGCAATCAGTCTTTATTGCATTGGCCGTCATAACCCTGTTGATCACTGCGCTCGTATACTTTGTTCTCCCGGAGGGAAACAAACCGGACAAAACGGTTTCATTAAAACCAAAAGCCGTACTGAAAAATTTTTATGGTGTTACGAAAGAGCCACAGTTTCTGGTGTACTCGATCGCAGGCGGACTGGCAAGCTCTGCTCCTTTTGCTTTTATCGCCGGATCGTCGGATGTATTCATCAATGTGTTTGGAACTTCCGAAAAGGAATTCGGCTGGATATTCGCGCTGGTTGGCGCAGTGATTATCGGATGCACTCAGTTTAATCATTTGCTGCTGCGGAGGTTCACCAGTCAAAAGATCGTCCTGGCTGCTTTGAGTTATCAGATGTCGATCGGTTTGGCCATGATTGTTGGCGTGTTGAACGGTTGGCTCGATATGACATTGCTTACCGTAATGATCATACTGTTCCTTGCTGTTCATGGACTGAGCAATGCAAACGCAACGGCGATATTGCTTGCTCCCTTTACTAAAAATACCGGAAGTGCAGCCTCGATCCTTGGAACATTCCGGATGGCCATGGGGGCGATCGTTTCAGCGCTCGTCAGTTTTTTCCATAACGGAACAGAAATGCCGATGGTGGGAATGATGGTGTTTTGTGTCCTGGCAGGACTCGCCGTTTTGCTGACAGCTAAAACTGTGATCAAGTATCAGGCGCGCAAAAATCTCGAACAGGAGTCGTCGATCATCGTCTAAGAGAAATCCTACAACCGCTTGCTTGACGTCGGAGCGTTGGGATTCGGATTGTGTGAGTCGTCTCCTTTGGTTGGATTCTGTGCCTTATTATTGACATAACTTCGCCACAAAAAGAAGCCGAGTATTGCCAGGATTACGAGAATAATTGCCAGTTCCATAAAGTTTGTTTTTAAGAGTTAAAGCAAAATCGCGCCAACCTGCAGTAAAGAAAAGCGCCTGCTTTCAAAAAAAACAGGCGCCTGAATGCAGAAGCAATGATCGGTTATCTCCTCACGTTCAACGGAGAACCTCGCTCTACAACTTTGATCAGCGTTCCCCGCTCAATCCTTTCATTAAGCTCCATGCCATTGAGCACGGCAAGTTCCTCAAAACGTTTTTCCGGCATCTGGTAATACGTAAAAATATTTTGAAGCGTCCCTGCGCGGTCGACCGTTTTAATTCTCACAAGTTCCGGTTGACGATTCAACTTTTCCTCATCTCTCAGCTCGTTAAAGCTTTGAGAGACATTCTGGAACAAACGCACATAGCCGTTGAAGTTATTTTTAGCGGAAGCACCGATCATCGTGTAAATATTTCCGCCATACTCGATCAGATAGATCAGCGTCCGGACGCTTTGCTGTTGCTGTTGTCCCTGCTGCCCGCCCTGATCGGCGACAATTGCGATCGCATTCAATCCGTTGACATTATCGCGTTTTGAATCGACCGCTGTCAGCTGGTATTTCTGAAGAAGTTGTTGGGCAGCGTTCTCGAGCGAGTTGCCCGGTGCAAGGGTAAAGATCATGACGGCCTGTCCCTGCGGATCGGCCATCTGCACCTGCTGCGGTGTATTGGCCAGTTTCCATTGTGATGGAACGGAGAATTGGAACTTCAGAACCGGATGATAGAACATGCTGTTTTCGACAAACCCTTGCTTTGGATCCTCGCCGTACACGATACCGTCAATCATTCGCAGGTAATTTTCCCGATTGACTTTCAATGTCTGGGCATCGACTTTATTTTTCCAGCTTTTTGCCATTTTTAGAACTTTTCCTTCCCGGTCTACGGGATCCGGATGCGTTGAAAGAAACGTCGGCACTTCTTCAGATCCCTGAACTTTTCTCAACCGGTCGAGCGTACTGAAGAACGATGACATTTCTACCGCATCATATCCGATCTTCGTCGAATATTCAACGCCAAGCTTGTCTGACTGGCTTTCGGCGTCCCTGCCAAATTTCAGGAACAGCAGTCCCAATCCTTGCGAAGCGAGCTCTGCATATTGGGCAAATGTCGGTGACACAACTGAACCGGCAACCAGTCCGATCTGCGCCAGCATTGCTTTGCTGTATTGTTTTGCCGAGTGTCTCGCCGTAATATGGCCGATCTCGTGCCCGAGTACGCCGGCAAATTCTGCTTCGTTGTTAAAATGTGCCATGATTCCACGTGTGAAGTACACGTAGCCACCCGGCACGGCAAATGCGTTCACAACGTCGGAGTCAACAATCTTAAAATGGTATTTCAGATTTTTCCGGTGAGAAACGGAGGCCATCTGCTGACCTTTTTCATTGATGAATTTCTGTAGTGCCGGATCTTCATAAATTCCCATATACGCTGTTATTTCCGGATCTGATCGCTGCCCGAGTGCGACCTCCTGGCTCTCAGACATGAGCATTAAATCCGACCGGCCTGTCACCGGATTTTTAGCACACGAGTTCAGCAGCAGCAACACCGCCAATACCACGAAACTTAAAATTGATTTTTTCATAGTCTTATGTATCAAACTTACATTTTGCGCGATCACGGATGCCAAATCAGCATCGTGCATGTGCTTGAATAAAAGAACTATACCGTCCAGGCGCTTGATTGAAGAGATCGGCGGGTTGAAAGAAGCCTGGTCCCCCACCTTAACGGCTGCTCGCTGCCCTGATGGCGGCCGCTATTCAACGGCGAAAAAAACCTGATGTCGCGTTGGGAAAAATTTCTATATAACTCATGAACGAAAACCACGATGAGGTCGTTTTTTCAGCAGAGTTTCCCAGGCACAGTTTTATACAACAGTGCTTAGCCATATTCATAATAACTAGTGGGGTTTAAAAGGTTAGGATATGGATAAATTTCCCCGGAAGCCGTCCGGGGAATATTTTTAATAAAACAAGCCTTCCTATATATAGTAGTAAGTGGGAAAGTCAAGGAGGGAAAAAACCCCGCATTTTCGAATGCGGGGTTTCTTTTTTTATAGCCCATTTTAACGCGTCCGATGGAAACAGCCGCTTTGGCATAAGATTTTAGTTTAGTAAGTAACTCTTTATCAGTAGATAAGGTATTACGTTTCCTAATTATGAATTTCCCCGGAAGATGTCCGGGGAATTCATTTGACAGGTAATCACCCGGTGAAAAGAAATTCAGGTTTAGGCTTTAATACGAAAAGAGCCCCGCCATGTGCCGGGGCTTTTTTCATTCCTGTAATTTCAGTGATGCTAAACTTTCTCGAGCGTTAGTAGTTCGCCTGCTCCCGCCACATCCTCGAGCGTAATCTTTGAGTCGGTCGTTTTTACCACGACCCATTCCTGCTCAAGGCCCTCAAATCGCATCTGCTCGTCGAATAAGATGTTGATTCTCAGTTCTCCATTCCTTGCATCAACTGCTGTCCATATCCCTTTGACGATGACGTTATTCCAGTTGGCAACGATGCCGCCATCATTCCGAAATTCAATCGTTGTTCCGTTGAAATACGCCGTCTGGTCGCGACCGTCGTAAAAATATGTAACCTTCCACGCATCCCTTTCTATCGTTGCTTCCAAGGTTTTTTTGGCTTCGATCTGCTCCTCCTTACCATTGTCGCCACACGAAGAAATTCCAATTAATACTGCCAGGCTTATCACTCCTGCGAGAATAAAAGCCCTGTCTAACGTTCTCATACCTCTTCCATTTCCGCACGCTGGCACCGGCATAATTACCATGCCCGCTTTCGTCTTTGGTCTTTTCGGTATACTTTTTTAGAAAACCGCGCAGATATGATGTGCGAGAGCTCCGGGAGCAAGCTGGGTGTAGGCCTTATGAGTGAGAAGTTGGGGAACCGTAATGCATTTTTCATTGGAACTGGAACAAACTCTTGAGTGGGTCACGAACACTGAAGAAATATTGAAAATACTTTTGGATAGCAAAGTGAACGGAAATGTTGTTGGTATTACCGCCCTTTCCTTCGGTCCCACGATCGCGATGACAGCAGTTGATGATATCATTGATGTGAAAAACGACAAGATCGTCCTGTTAAAGGAAAACGATCTTTTGGGTATCCGTCTAACCGAATCAGAGATATTACTGAGCGAAATAGTGCGGGTCTGCCCCCTCAAAACAAAGTATAACGATCCCTTTCACGTGCGATTGAGAGATTACAGGCGGGATGATCAATTGCCGTTGGCATAGCTTTTTTAGGATTAAATCCGACTACTAACAGTCAACCTTCAGGTATAGGTTAGGTAAATAAAATCCCCCGGAAGCCGTCCGGGGGTTTTATATTTTATAAGGTCCATAAAATGACTCCCGCTAAACACACAATAGCCTAATCCGGCTTCATAATCATTTCCGATCCGTCAACTGCTCTTAATCGCAGCTCGTTCTTGTCGAGTTTAAGCACCGTAAAATTTTCAGAAACATCAGACCCGGTAAACTGGAGCTTCAGGTTGTTCCCTTCCAGTGACCATTGACCCGTCATGATCTGGTTATCATCACCCATCCTCACATTACCGTTTCTCCAAAATGTGATGCTTTCCTTCCTTTCTCTTCGGGATAACCGGTCAACGTCGCCTGTTGGATCCGTTTCCCTTTTCGATTCCCATGTCTTCTCCTCCTTGCCTGCGATTTTCTCCTCGGCAGTCAGTTCGTCAGGTCTCTTGCATGCAATAAGGCTGATGATCAGCCCGATCATAACGAAGTACCTGTTCCAAATTCTCTTCATACACTTATTCGTTTATGTTTAAGGAATAATGATCTTTTGTCCCGGATATATCATATTCGGGTCCTTGATCTTGTCTTTGTTGGCCCGATATATTTTTTGCCAGTCGCCGGCATTTCCATAATATCTTTTGGCGATCTTCGACAGGCTGTCTCCAGGCTGAATTGTGTAGTCGCGTGTAGTCCCCGTGAATGTCGCGCCGGGTTGTCCGGGGCGATGAACACCTTCTGCAGGCTTTGCTGCAGGCCGTTGTTCGATAGGTTGTTCTTTACCTTTCTTAAAAAAATCCAGTAGTCCCATACTTTTAATTTTTAGATTTTTATCTGAACAGCAGGCCTTCTATTTCACGAATAAGACCTACCGCCATTCAAAATTGGAAAAGCGAGCGGAGTCCCCTAACTTCTTTCTGTTTCCCCGGAAGGCATAGACAACCGGTCCAAACTGAATATCCTCCTGCTCTTCCTCCCTGCATCCCCTGGTCACCATACACGCAAGGATCAACTGCCCGACAATAACATGGTAATCCTTTGCCTAATGCATTGACGTTGCTCCCTGCATTTGGAATTTTTCCTTTGTGCCAACTGAACCTATGAAATAGGTTTTTGCAACCTCCTCCGGATTCGCTTGCCGCTCGGTGTTCTGGTGAATAAATTGATCCAGCAGTGAAAATTGTAGCTGGTTGAACTGTAAATATTGCACAATCTTTTCCCCGTTGGCGTTTCCGTCTTGGCTGCTGCTCATATACACTTTTGCGAAGGTGATCAGGTCGCCGTCTGGCAAGTACCTGAGATCGCTGTCCTTTAAAATTTCAGGGCGACGATTATACTCGTCGGCTGAAAGTTCCGTGCTCGCCGGGATGACCGAAGCTTCCTGTTTTTCCGAAGGACTGGCAGCTTTCGCGAGCGCGGAAAGAAACTGAAGCGCCCCTCCGCGGGTCTTGCGATCAGCAGTCGCTGTTGGAGCGATTGCACCAGGGTTTGGATCATTCCCGCGATCACCATAGCCGTTTAAAACAGTTTGTGATTGCTCCATGTTCAAAGTTTCAATCGCTTTGGAAAAATTGGTGCCTTGACCTGACGGCCAAATTTTATCAAGGGTCTGTCGCTGCAAAAATGCTCGTTAAGGCGGGTCGAAAAATTCGGAGTTTATCTCTCCCACGGATAATCATGGCAGGTGACGTCCCGTAAATCTCGCGTGTAGCTCAATAGATGAGGGTACAAACCTGCGACGGAAAGAATGAATTTACATTGTTCATGATCTTATAGTTTGACAGCATATTTTTCAACCGTATCAAAGCCCTGCTTGACCTGTCTTTGAAACAACCCAACCGCTTGTGCCATCACATCCCCTGACGTTGGGGTTTCCTTTGTTTCGAGAAAATCGAAAAAACATAATAATCTGAAAAGCTGATCTCTTAATTTTTTTCGAAGGAGAAATGGATCATCGTCAAACTCCGATAGCATCTGTTCGCGGAATGATGAAGGAACTTCGACAACATCCACCTGATCAATTTGCCCGTGGATCACGCGCGCAACCAGTATCAAAACATATTGATTAGTGATCAGAAATTCGCGCAGGTCCATATACTGGACGGATGGTTGCGCGTCCGATCCTTTTTCAGAAGACAGACAATCATCACACCACTTGTCGAAGATGGCAAAGAGGCTTATGAACTGGTTATTAATTTTTTTTATCGTTGGCAGCAAATTCATATTCGAGATTTTAGATCATAAAAAAAGCCCGGGTGTTGGCCCAGGCTTCTATGGTTAGGTAAAGATCTAATCTTTTCAATTACACAGAATCCTGGACCGCACAACGCGATACAAAGCATTTGCTTTGCATGAGGGCGGAAATCAGATTTCGTGTGATCATAATGACAAATGTAGGGAATTTCCCGGCAATCTCACAGCCGGCGGAAAAAAAATGAAACACGCGCTATGTTTTCACGGGATGGCTATCAGGGATGCCTTGGGATACGCTGCCATGTAATGTACGATTGTGTCTATCAGTCGGAGAGATTATCTTTGAGACCTGAGTTATTTACTTCCTCTATCCTATGAATAAAACTGACCTCGCAGCGAAGATTGCGGAAAACACAGGTATCACAAAGACGCAGGCGACAAATGCAATCGAAACTTTTATGGCTGCCGTTGCAAAATCCCTTAAATCCGGAAAGAAGGTGACCTTGATGGGCTTTGGGACATTCTCTGTTTCAAAGCGGATGGCGCGGAAGGGCCGCAACCCCAAAACGGGCGAGACGATCAAAATAAAAGCCAAGAAAGTTGTCCGTTTCAGGCCGAGTCAGGAAATAAATGCCAGCCTTTAACAAAAGAATGGCAGGGTATGTGTTTTAGAGTGTGTGAAATCATTTTAAGAAGTGTTTCTGAAAAAACATTCCAAACGATTACCTTTACAGTCAGTAAAATAAATCCTCTCCAAAAATTATGTTGCTGGTGAAAGCTGGTTTGGAACAACCCCCTGTTAGACCAAAACCCGGAGTTGATGTTGAGGTGCTTACTTCCATTTCTCCGTCGGCCCTTGAAGACTCGTTCGTCTACGTTCATTGTCATTATCAAAACTCCGGACAGGAGATGCTCATCAGGATATGGAGCACTACTTTCCTGGTTGATAAAGTGTCAGGAACGCGTTCAAAACTTATTCACGCTGAAAACATTACGATGGCGCCGGTATGGACCCGGATCCCGGCCGGCAGTCCGTATTCATTTCTCCTGATTTTCGAAGGACTGCCAAAAGACTGCAAGCAATTTGACCTTATCGAAGAAATTCCACAACCCGGTGGCTTTGAGGTGAGAAATATCCGGAGAAATGAAACAGATGTTTACCACATTCAAATTTGAAAGCGGAACGCTCCCGACAAGATCGGCCAGGCTGAAACCCAACCTGGACTGAACGCGAGCCGTGAAATAGCACACCTCACCGCAGTTCAAATCCTTTTTCAATGTTCATGATTTTTTCCATGAGCGCCTTGAGCTTTTCATGTGGAAACTCATCGTCGAATCCGTGCTGGTATTCCTTACCTTCCCTTGTGACAATTTTGATCGACGAATGCCTTGCTCCGTCGAAAGCTCTCCGGGAACTTGGGGATTCGTAGGATGGTATGTCTTGCAGCTTTATTTCTTTCAATGCATCCATCAGTTCGACCCATTCCTGCCCATCGAGTTTTCTTTTCTGAACCCTGTTATCCTCCTGCCGTCCATCGACGATGGCGATTACACTGTCGGCAGAAATAAAAACCTGCTTTTGAAAACCGCGCGTGAGTGTGGTGAATTCAATTTTAGCGACTGGCTCAACCGCCTGGCACCCGGCGGCCGTGGAAATAAGGATTAACAAAAAAACATACAGGGTTGACTTCATACCGGAAACTTAACAAAGATTTAGCCAACCCTGAGAAGAATTACATTTTTTCAGCAGCCGATTCGACCTTTCCCTGGATGAATTTCAGGTGGTAGGCGGTCATTTGATCCTTTACTTTCGGCAAGGTGCGTGCGATGTTCGAATGGATCTCCGCAAGTTTGACCTTCAAAATTGGTCCTACATCACGGTAATCCTTACCGGTTTTTGTGCTGAGTTCCAGCAGCTTGTCAACATAAGCGCGCTGCAGGTTCCTGCGGTAGATGTCGATTTGAGCCCCGGTTTTTAATTCTGACCAGAGGGCGTTGTCGATATCAGAAAAGTAATTGACCAGCTGGTAGGCATCGCTTCCGTACACCGCTTCCGCTACCGAAAGTTTACTCAGCGTTCCGGGGCTGAACAAATGATTCAGTACCATTCCATGGATGTTGCTGATAGTTTGTGTCGGGGACTCGCCGATACGCGTGAGCACTGCCGTATCAAGTAACCACCTGGGGGTCGTGAGAACGTTCTTTACAAGGAAGTCCATCGCCTCGCGTTGCTTTGTTGCAGGAACACTCTGGAAGACCGGACCTGTTTGTCCCGTTGTCTTTGGAGTTTCATAAATACCCCCAATGTTGGTCAGTACATGTCCGACGTAATATTCGTATTGGTCATTCACTCCCTTGTAAATCTGGCTGAGATTGTTGTAGCCTTCGTTTGGCTCATAGGTCCATTTCAACAATCCTGACATGACGCGTTTAAGGTTTTTAATGCCGTAGTTTCCAGCGACCATCGCGTTATCCCCGAGATCCTCGGTTTGCGTGCGGGGATCGTCGGTTGTGAATTCGGATCCGTACCATAACGCCTTGTCATCCATACGCTCAACGATCCACTTATTCAGTACCGCGACTTCTTCCTCAGGGGTTGTCGCATCCGGATACCACCTGTAGCCCCATTCGATCGCCCAAATGTCATAGGCACCGATTCTCGAGATGAGTCCTTCTTCGCCGATACTGTCTTCAGGCTGGGCAACATAATTGAACCGGGCATAGTCCATGATCGAAGGAGTATGACCGTTTTGTTTCAGCCATTCCCGGTCGCGCAATTTTTCCACGGGTACGGTAGAGCTTGCACCGTAATTATGCGTAAGTCCTAATGTGTGGCCTACTTCATGTGCGGCAACCGAGCGGATCAATCTTCCCATGAGCTGATCGTCAAAACGCATTTTTTGGGCACGCGGGTCGTTGGGAGCACACTGGATCAGATACCAGTCACGCAGGATAGACATCAGGTTGTGGTACCAGTTGATGTGGCTTTCGAGGATCTCGCCGCTGCGCGGATCGGCAATCACCGGCCCTGCCGCATTGGCTTTTGAAGAAGGCTTGTATACGATGGCTGAATGGCGTGAGTCTTCCAGGCTCCAGTGCGGATTTTCAGTCTGACTTGGCGCCTCCTTGGCGAGGATGGCATTTTTAAAACCGGCCTTTTCAAACGCCACCTGCCAGTCTTCTACACCTTGCTTCAGATAAGGAACCCATTTCTTCGGTGTTGCCGGGTCGATGTAATAAATGATCGGTTTTGCCGGCTCGACGAGCTCTCCGCGTTTGTAACGTTCAATATCCTCCCGCTTTGGCTCAAGCCTCCAGCGTTTGATATAGGTGACTTCTTTCACACCCTGCGGATTCGCATTGTAATCCATATACTGGTCGGAAAAATATCCAACGCGTTTGTCGGCATAACGCTTTTTCATCGGAACCTTCGGCAGCAACACAACCGAAGTGTTGAGCTCAAGGGTAAACGGGCCATCGGTGCGTGATGAGCTATATGTTTTTATTGTGCGGATCTCCAGGTTCAACGGAAATGAATTCACATCCTTGATATAACACATGTTACGCATGATATTTCCCACGTGCATGGAACTGCGGGCGCCGGCGTTGAAGAAAAAGATGTCATTGTCACCATTGAGATAATCGGTAACCTCGATTACCCTTCCCTTACCGTTCGGGCTATACGCCCCAATACCGAAAGCAGCAACGAGCGGCTGAAGGTTGGATCGCACCACAGCGTTGTACATGGCGGTAGATGTATCTCCTGCCTGTTCTTCGTAAGTGATTCTCCTGAGGAAAAGCTTGTGTCCAGGACCTTTTTCAAAACGGATAATACGGCTGCCGATCTGATCACCGGCGTACCCTGTATACCCTGGTCTCACGCCAGCTGCTCCCTGGGCGATTCGGCTCACTACAAGAAGGTCGCGCCCCAGCAAACTATCAGGTATCTCAAAATAGTAGTTATCATCCACCTTGTGAATGGTGAATAATCCCTTGCGGGTAACGGCCTTATTCTTGAGAAGATTGTAATAATTTCTCGGACCGGACAGCTGATCGTTTCCTGCCGGTACCGAAGATGGGGTCTCCTGTTTTGCTGTGTCGCGTTTGACAGTATCCTGTCGAAGAAGAGATAATGACTCGAGTGTTTGGGAAAAAGCAGGGCCAGTCGTCAGGAGCAGGCCAAAAAATATCACACTTATCCGCATGGATCTACAGGTTAGGATTAAAAAATTCTGTGAAAAAATACTCAACTGAACATTACTTATTAACCGCTGTGGAATTTTTCTACAAATGTCTGTCGCGATAACGAAACTTCATTCCAGTTAGTGCGATTTTTTACGAAGAATCATCTGAAAAAAAGTACATCGGAAGCAGGTGATGCGGAGCCGATATTATTCTACAACGAAACTCTCAGCAATCGGATATCTTGTACCCAAGCCGGATAAAATTTCAACACGTGAACCCGTATCAAATTCCAAAGCAGGCATACGATTTTGAAGATCTTGAAATATTAAATCGTTTGCATATGAAACAAGTCTATTACAAGGGAGAGCCCTTCGAGTACAAAATGATCGAATTGAAAGGAAAACGTCAATTTCAGTTATTTAGAAACGGTGCGTTAATGCACTCGGTCGAGCAAAGTGAGCTGGATATTAAATCCATTGTCAGTCTGATCCTTGAAGCATACTACCGGAACACTCAAAAAACTGCGCAAGCGGGTGTTGCTCCATGAGCGTGTTTGTGGAGCATAATCCACAGCACCAATGTGAAAGTACTTAAGTGTTGGGAATGAAACCTACACCGGGTCGCTTGCGCACCTGGTGTTTCCTTGGGTACTTTTCATTTTTTTACAAGTCATGTCTTCGCTCAGCCTCGCCTCGTCGCCTCATTCTTGGGCGGCAATTAACATAATAGGTATGCTTTTTAATCCCGCTGTTCCAGGCAATGAAAATGAGATGTTGGAAAGGAATATTATACTTATTGATTCTGTTGACGCCGGGCTGCAATGATGTTTTTGAATTCAGTCCAAATCAAACCTTTGATGGAGATTCCCCGGTGGGAATCAATGCGCGCAATATTGAGCAACTGCACAACCGCCCGGTCGATGACACTATAACCATTGCTTTTATTGGAGACTCCCAGCGATTCTATGACGAAGCGATCCGCTTTGTTGACAAGGTGAATACGCTCGGCTCGGTCGATTTTGTGCTGCTTGCCGGGGACATTACAGATTTTGGCCTGCTTGAGGAGTTTGAGCAAATTAACGGTATATTCTCAAAACTTGATGCTCCTTATGTTGGTGTCATTGGCAACCACGACGTGCAGGCCAGAGGTGAAGAGACCTTTGAAAGGACGTTTGGCGCTCTCAACTTCTCCTTTGTATACGACAGTATCAAATTCATTGTACACAATACAAACGGCAGAGAGTATCCGGCCGGCCAGGTTCCCGATCTTCAATGGCTCGCGGATCAATTCACAGACGACCCCGCTGTTAAGAACTTCGTTGCCGTTTCACATGTCCCTCCTTTTGATCGGGATTTCGACAAAACGCTCGAACCAGCATATACACAACTTTTACATGATAAAAATACCCTGATCTCACTGCATGGACACATTCACCGTTTCAAAGATGGCTATCCTTACAACGACGGCATGCGGTATATGACCAGTCACTCTTTTGATAAACGTGCCTTTGTCCTGATGAAGATTTCCAACGGAATCGTTACTTATTCCATCATTGATTACTGACTGTGAAAAAATGCTGCTTATTCATATTGATGTATTGTTCGTTTTCACTTGCCGCGCTGGGCCAGGCCCAACGTGCAGCACCGGATTTTTTTGTAACCCAATATGCAGGCAGCATCGGGTTTGTGAGCGGCGGATTGGGTTATAACATATTCAAATCGAAAGGAATGGTCAGTATTCATTTCGGTACCGTCCCAAAAAATCTGGGCGGCCCACTGAGCATCTTTACCGCCAAGCTTTTTTATAATTTCTGGGAAGTTGAGTTATCAAAACGAATGACCTTTCGGCCGGTAGATGTGGGTCTGATGGTTAGTTACCATACGGGGGACGATTTCAAATCAAATGTGCCGGATCTTTTTACGTCGAAAAACTATTATTGGTGGTATACCTCCATGCGATGGCATCTGGCGACGGAAACTTCCCTCTCGGTTCATTTGTCCCCCAACAGATTTTTTAAAAAATTTACGACTTATATCGAACTCAACTCCAATGACCTCTACATACTGAGCTACATCACCAATGCCAGCAGCCTGAATTTGACAAGATTGATCAGGGCGGGGTTAGGTGCACGGTTTAATTTTTAGTTACTGGAGAATTCTGATGCGGCGCCGGTGGCGGAAGGAGGTCTCATGTTCCTATTCTGCGATTTATGTGAATAACCCGGACAACGATTATTTTGATCACAAACCCGTTCAAACATTCAGAATATCTTTCGAACAGCCTGCTTCCTTTGTGATGGTCAATTCCGGTTGTGAAATCAAATGATCGTTATCCGGAAAAGAATTGCGGGAAAACTTCGCAAAACCGACATAGTGCAGGGCGAACCACGAAAGAATTGCCATATCGAACTGAATGGGTTGAGAAATTGAATAACTCAGCCAACAATTCAAAATGTTTTCGCACGTGGCCTTAAACTGATCAACAAGTAGAAATTCCCGCATCATAATACCTCAAAAAAGAAATTGTGTGCCAGCATTGTTTAAAGAATTCTAACAGGATCTGACCTAAAAAATGTAGGATTATTACACAGGTTACACATTTCCGGGAAAACAGCTGGCATCCCTTTTTTGGGTGCATCGGCATCAAATCCTTTTGCAAACCAAAACACCATGTCATGAAAGCATCATCAACAATTGGCGGCCTGGCCGGGGCCGTCGCGCTTACCCTGTTAAACGAAGGGGTTAAGAAAATCAACAGCAATGCACCCCGACTTGACCTGCTTGGCCAAAATGCGTTGGCAAAACTGATGAAAGGTAATGACCTGTTCCCAAAAGCAGCCCAGCAAATTTTCCCCCTGGCCGGCGACATTGTCACCAATTCACTTTTTTATGGAATGGCGAAAGGTAAAAACACCGGGAACACTTTCCTGCGTGGAATCCTGCTTGGAGTAACGGCCGGCATCGGCGCGGTAACGCTGCCTAAACAACTGGGACTTGAGGAAAAACATACCAATAAGAATCCTGAAAACGCGCTGCTGACGATCGGGTGGTACGTATTAGGTGGGCTCGTCGCGGCTGCCGTTATCAGCGCCCTCGATAAGTCGCCAAAACCGGAAAATCTGGAATTGAAACGCGGAGTCTCCAATGTCAGCAAGGAAGCCGGCAAAGAACTAGCCAAAACGATTTGAGGCCAGATCCCGCCAGCAAACAATTCGGTGACCCACGACCTCAGTTTGACCGTTCATCTCCGATCACCCAATAAAGTGAAATACCCAGAACACGGTTCTGATATTTGACAGGTTCTGGCGGAGCCTGTGAACCATCTGTTGCATTGATTACACTGGAAAAGCCGGCGTAGTACCTGGCCGATAGGTAAACGTTTTCCGAGGCGAGGTAGATGAGACCCACATCAGCTCCAAGATCAACCTTGTTGTTCCATGTAATGCTTATATCGCCATATTGCGACTTTGCGGCAAATAAATATCCGACATCCGGACCCAATTCCAATTCAAACCTTGGAGCGAATTCGAATCTGACCAGGAGTGGAATATGGAAATAATGCAGGTTGACTCTGCCCGTTGCGTTAACACCTCTGTTCGAATAAAGAATTTCGGGTCCAAAGCGCACCTTTTGATGGATGTAAATGTCCGCAAATAATCCAGCATGGATTCCGCCTTTGAGATCATATTCCGACTCCACATCCGGATTGATAAAGTTCGTTATCACAATATCCGCAAGGTGAGCTCCACCCTTCACGCCGAACCGAACCTGCGCCGGGCAGTAAACGGAGATACAAACGACAGCGAGAACAGCATAAAACGGAGCGGATCGCCACATGAGTTAAAATTAGAAATAAAAAATGGCCAGGTGTTTAAACTGACCATTAAGAATTCCAAAGCCTAGTCCTTTTGCTTGTTTCTCTTTTTGGATTTAGCGTGCTTTCGATCTTTTGCTTTATCCTTTTTTCCGTCAGGCTCCTCACCCTTCAGCGAGCCATCATCATTGCTTGTCTCATATGTTCCGGAGGCCCGCTGTTTCGTCTTTCCAGGCGACTTACGAGCCTTCGAATTGTTCGAGTGCTGCTCACGCATACGTTGCCCTTGCTGATTGAATTTCCTCTCCTGGCTAACTTCACTTCCACTGCCGGATGGTTGCGGGACTGTCGCGTCCCTTATCTCCCTGTCCTGATCGACTTGTCTTTTTCCGGTTTTAAGTCCATCGACCCGAGAGCCAGCCATATTCGGTTTAGCCCTTTGAACATTGTTTGTCCCGTCCCTTTCCTCTCCCTCTCCTTCCGATAATACTGCGGGCGACCCGCTGCCACTCGTGGTCCGATCAATTATCGTCCTTTTTTCAGTCTCTTTTCTGTTCGTGGCAATTCCGGCGGTGTCATTGGACACTCCGCTTTCATCGGAATTTACGGATCTCGATCGTCCGCTGGAGCCTTCATCAATGGAGCGGTTATTCGGGTTCCCTTTCACCCTGTTGTTCCTGTAATCCCTGCGTCTGTTATTGTTTTCGGCGTCGGCGTCATCGTTATCGGCCCCCAACAGGGCCTCGTTATCATTATTTTTCGGCTGTTGGTTGGTGTTTTTTGACGCCTGATCGGTCGGTTGCTTTTTCTTATTCATGTTCCTGCCGGGAACTTGTTGCGCGCTGGCAAGAAACACAGGTAGCGAAACGAGTATGGCTATATGAAGTAATTGTCGCATATATAATATCGTTAGTGAGTCAGGATGTATAAACATGGTGCCATTGAACCGCAGGCAGCTGATTCGAAAATCTCTTTGTAAAGTAAAAGGTGCCTCTCATTTAGTCAGGTGGATCTAATTCACTCCCGCGGATTCAAAAATTTTTTCCGCGTTAAACCGGGCACATTTTTTAAGATAGAGCATGGATATGGAAAAAATCAGAAATGGGGATCCGGTTATTTACAAGGATCGAAGGGGGACCATCTACGGTAAGCCCAGAGAAAACAAATACAGGGGTGTTATGTATACGGTAAAGATCGGAGATGAGTACGTCAAGGCAACTCAAAACGAGCTTTCGGTGGAAAAGGAGGCGAAGGAAATTGATCCGAGTTCGTAAATTTTAGTCCTGCCATCACCAAGAGTGAATTCATTGTCTTTCTGCACGGGACGAGTTGGTTGCCATCAGGAAATTCCGTTACGGCACGAGAAATTTGAGTGCTGCAGGCCGAACAGAGATGTTGAGCTCAACCGGTTCTTCGAGTACTTTTTTTTCGTCATCGATATGTAGCGAAGTGCCTTCCCAGGCCATCCGGATATGTTTGCCCTGGATGACGTCGAAAGAGGTATTTTTTTCATAACCATAACTCTTGGAAGACAAGTATTCGATGAAATCATCCCGTTGGTCTTCAGTAATCAGGACCAGTTCGAAAATGCCGTCACCCGGATCAGAGATCGGAGACAGGTTTAGATTAGGACCTATGGACCGGATGTTCATCACTTCTGCAAGGAGAAATTTTCCTGAACGATCTTTGCCGTCTATTAAGATGTCGCAACGGGTTGGCGAAGCGATCTTAACAATCTCACGAAGCATTTCAACAGCCGTTTTGATCTTCGTATCCGGGTCGTCGAGTTTTCTATCTTCACCTTTCATTGCATCCATAAGCAAGGGGAAAACGCCAAATCCAAACCCTTCAAGAAAAAACGTTTGTTCCTCCAAACCTTCAACGACCCCAATGTCAAATTTTTTAAACTTTCCTCTTTTCCATCCGGCAATGATCTCCCGCGCGCTTGACGGAAGTTGAAGCGTCTTCGCAATGTTATTGGCAGTCCCGGTCGGCAACAGCCCGATGGGAACGTCCTCCTCGAGCAATTGTTTCGCGATTTTCCGGATCGTTCCATCGCCGCCGGCAAGCGCAATAAAATCGAAGTGGTTCGTTTGGACAGGAGATTCTTTTAAATTTTTGGTGGATGCATACGAACAATAAAACCCGGCTGATTCAATAGCTGAAGTCAGTTCTTCAACCGAATATTCTCCATCCCCCGCTCCGGGGTTATGCACCAGTTTGACCAATTTCATTCACAGAAAGTTTATCCATCCCACAATGCCTAGAATAAATATACCCAACAGCCAATCGGGAACAAAAATGTTACCTGATGCAAACATGAGGATCCTAATCACAAACGATGACGGAATATACAGCCCCGGCATAGCGGCGCTGGCCCGGGTAGCTTTAAGATTTGGTGAAGTCCGGGTTGTGGCCCCCGACGTTGAACAGTCAAGCATGGGTCACGCGATAACGGCATCCCGTCCCTTGTTTTATAAAAAATCGCCGATTCATTTTGAAGGGATAGAAGCTTACCGGGTAAATGGAACACCGGCAGATTGCGTGGCGCTCGGCAGTCATTTGTGGATCGAGCAGCCTGACGTAGTGCTTTCAGGAATCAATCTTGGCCTTAACCTTGGAAATTCGATGTGGCACTCCGGAACGCTCGCAGGTGCAAAACAAGCCGCCCTGCTCGGCATGAGGGGCATCGCTTTCAGCACTTTCGTCGGCAAATCAGAACCGGATTTTAAATACCTGGCACCGTTTGTAGACAAAGCCCTCGAATTGCTTTTAAACGATCAGCACCTCAAGCTAATTAATGTGAACCTTCCACCCAATCCCACCGAAGTTCGCTGGACGCGCCAATCCGTCAGGCATTATGACGGCAAAGTCGTTCCAGGTGTCGACCCCATGGGCCGCAAGCATTACTGGTTTACAGTGAAACCGCTGGAACCGGCAGATGAAGGCACGGACCGCTGGGCTGTTGAAAATGGGTTTGTTTCAATCACCCCGTTACGGCTCGATCTGACGGACGAAGCTGCATTGAAAAAAACGCTGGAATATCAGCCAGTCTCGCATCCGGTTTGAGCACGCTATTTGGTCGCTTTTGGGGGAAGATCAAACGCAACTGCGGAATGTTCCAATACTCCTTTATGAGAACCGTCGCAAAACGGCTTGTTGGCGGATCTGCCGCATCTGCAGAGGGAAACGACCGTCCTGCCGCCAAGGCCATAAGGTGCTCCTGCCATGTCAACGATTTCGAAATCTCCTTCGATCCGAAGTGACCCGTTGCTGTTAACGGTAATTTTTGTCGTGCTCATATGATGTCTTTTTTGTTTGCTGTGATCGTTATAGATTTTTTTATCGTCCCGTTCGGTCGTAATATTGAGGTCGATTTTTACAAATGTACATCACCTACGTCATTATTGCGATCACAGTAGCCATCAGTCTGTATGCCTTCAAAGAACAGCGCATTTTGGAGATGCTGATCATGAATCCGTATGTAACAGATAAAAACAGGCAGTATCACCGGTTTATCAGTTCCGGATTCATTCACCAGGATCATATGCATCTGATCTTTAACATGTTCTCGTTATTTTTTTTCGGGAGAAGTCTTGAAATGGTTTTTGCCATGCAGTTTGGTGAAGCCGGCGCCTGGTATTTTATACTACTGTATTTGTTGGGAATCATTGTATCGGACATACCAACTTTTTTAAAACACAGGAACAATCCCCGGTATAACTCGCTCGGCGCTTCGGGAGGCGTGGCGTCGGTAATTTTCGCGTTTATTATTTTCCTTCCCCTGGAAGATATTTATTTATACGCTGCCCTGCCGGTCCCCGGATTTATCCTTGGCACCCTTTACATCATCTTCTCATGGTATCAGGGCAAAAAATCAAACGATTCCATCAACCACGATGCGCACCTTTACGGGGCTATTTTTGGCGTGCTTTTCTGCAACATCATTTATCCGCCATCCATGGTTAATTTTTTTGACCAAATTAAAGATTGGACATTGTCTAAATTCTAACTATTTATCACCCGAAATATTTTTACCATGTTAACATCCGCACTCGGACGATTGAGGATCACAGGCTTTCTGGAAGGATTTTCATTCGTGATCCTTTTATTTATAGCCATGCCATTGAAGTATATGCTTGGAAAGCCCGAAGCTGTCCGGCTATTTGGGATGGCCCATGGAATTTTGTTCATCGCTTTCGTGATTTTGAGCGCGCATGCGACCATTTTCTACCGATGGCCTGTTAGAAAAATGCTGATCCTCTGGCTGGCGAGCGTTCTTCCTTTTGGAACATTCCTCGCTGATTATAAAATGCTGCGGCACATGCGGAGTGAGCGATAAGAGGCACAAAAACAAAAAGCAATAAAATACCAAAGGGCCGCAGTTTCTTCCCCTGCAGCCCTTTCTTTGTCCCTGATTTTATTGCAATAAAATCACCGGCCCTATCCTGTAAAATTTAATGCCAGCCATTTAACGCGGTTGTCTGACTGCTGTGTCGCCGTTTGCAGGCCGCAATGCGAGATCGCTTACGTCCACATTGTATTTGGCAATCAATGAAGTGATGATCGCCACTGCTTCATCCTTTCCGAAATACTCGTTCATGTAACGCAGGTGATCAACCGCTTCCACAATCTCGTCCGGTGTCCACTTTTCTTGGTCGCCGTCGACGTCAATGTCTTTTTGAAAATTTCCCACAAAGGTTTCTCCTCCGCTTTTACAAAGTAGCTTGATCAATTCGTTTATCAGGGCATGCTCCATAAATTCCGGTCTTCAAAATTTTATTTGTTCGAGCACCTCATCAATCTGAATGTTATACTTCTCCATGAGCGCACGCACCTGCGCCATCGCTTCATTTTTCCCATACTTTGCATTGATGGCCTTTAGGCTGATCAAAAAGGCTTCTGTGCTTTTAATATCCGCCTGCACGTCGGTGATAACAGCAGCAAACGACTCGACAGCAGTCTTATCCAGCAATTGGCTCATTTCCTGGATTATTTCATGATCGATACTGACGTTTTCCATAAACAAGAACCGGGTAAAAATCTGTGCCGATCCGGATCACCTTATCCGGTCATCGCGCCGGGCTTTTGCCATTTTTTTTGGAAGCTTTATTAATAAACTCTTAAACAACTGATAGCTGAAACTTTGATTCGTAAATTACATTATCAAAAGAAACAATTGCGGTATGAACGAAAAACTGACTGCCAAAAAATCGGTTCTCATAAACGCACCGGCTGAATCGGTCTGGAAAGCGTTAACGGACCCTGCCCTCATCAAAAGATATCTTTTCGGCACCCAGACAATCACGGACTGGAAAATTGGAAGCTCGATTACCTGGAAGGGAGAATGGCAGGGAAAAAACTACGAGGACAAAGGGAAGGTCGTGGCTGCATCGCCTCCGAAACTTCTGCGATACACATACTGGAGTTCGATGTCGGGCAAGGACGACAAGCCTGAAAATTATGCGAACGTCTCGTTTGAACTTTCAGAAGAAAATGGTCATACGCGCGTGTCGCTAACTCAGGACGGAAACGATACTGAAGAAAGCAAAAAGCACGCTGAAGAAAACTGGACAATTGTGCTCGCGGACCTGAAGAAAGTGGTTGAAGAAAATCCGGTTCATCGTTCCTGAATTTGCGTTCAACCATAACGTTGCAACGCAATCGTGTGTAAAAATCACCGAACACGTTTACGTAAATTAAAGGCGTTAAATCCTTAATAGTTACGTCAGCCATGCGTATCCTTATGTAAACAAATCGCACAGCACATCCATGGCCTGGCTCTTTTCCTCCGGCAAATCGAAAAAACAACTCGTCAAAAAAATAACTTTGCTGGAGCAGCGACTTCAGGTTGCGATTGACTGCCTGGACCAGATCTCCCAAGGCAATCTGCGTCTTTCTTTCAACTCAAATGTGGATGATGAGGATGGTGTCGGGAAAAAATTCTTTGACACACTGGAAAAGACAAAACACAGACTGGCGCAATATTCCGATTCGGAACTGGAAAGAAAGTGGGTCGCCGAGGGTATGGAAAAATTCATCAGTCTTATACAGGCAGACCGCACAGCAAAAGGGTTTTATGACGGAGTGCTGGCCTGGATTGTCCGCTATGTTGACGCAAATCAGGGCGCGATCTTTCTGCTCGAGGATAAAGATCCGGAAAATGTCAACCTTGAGATAAAAGCCTGCTACGCTTATAATAAAAAGAAGTTTGTTGAAAAGACGATCCGGCCTGGTCAGGGCATACTCGGGCAGGCGTTCCTTGAAAAGGAAACCAGCGTTTACACCACCGTGCCGGATTCTTATTTCCATATAACTTCCGGACTGGGCGAAGCAAATCCCAGGTTTCTTATCGCGATTCCCCTGCGATACGACCACCAGGCCGTCGGCATGATGGAAATCGCATGTTTCCATAAAATGGAAAAGTTCAAGGTGGAATTCCTCGAGCGAATAGCCGAAAGCCTCGCATCGGTAATAATCAATATCCAGCATGCGGCAAAAGCAGCGCGGTTGTATGAGGAGTCCCTCCACCACGCGCGAACGCTTCAGGAACAAGAAGAGTATTTGCGCCAAAACATCGAAGAATTGGAGTCCACGCAGGAAGAAATGAAACGTCATCAGCAGGAACTTGGCGAACGGACCCACATGATGAAATTCATTATCGACAACATTCCGTTCCCAATTTTTGTAAAGGATGAAAAAGGGCGGTACACGCTCGTCAATGCTGCGGAAGCGCGGCTTTTCAATGTTCCCGATGCGGAATTGCTCGGCAAAGACGACCGCTTCTTTGTCTCCAGTGATGAAGAATGGCAGGTCATTCAGGAATCGGATGAACGCGTGCTTCAATCAGACCAACCCGTGGAACTGCCAATCCAGCACTTTACCACCGCCCGGGGTGCCTCCTACATTTTCAAAACGACCAAAATTCCGTTTTACAACAAGGCCACCGGTAAAAAAAATATTCTTGGTGTATCCTTCGACCTTACCGAAAAAAATGAACTGGAAAGGAAATTACTTCAGGAGAGAAGTATCAATTCGGTAAACACACTCATAAACCTTTCAGGCAGACAACGGATGTTATCACAAAAGATCGGGTTTTACGCGGAAATATCCGTGAAAGGAAAACCGGAGGCCATCACGGCATTAAAGTCCGCGATCGATTTGTTCGAACATTCTCTGCAGGTGATCAAAGAAGGAGGATTTCCTGCAGGAATTCCCAGTGACGCTCCCTTGCCAAAAGCTGATGCGTCGCTATTGCCGTACATAAAAAAAATTGCAACTGCCTGGCAACCCTACAAAGAGGCGGCCAACAAGATCATCTATTACAGTACATTCCGTGATGTTGTAACAGCAGGCGTCAAAGAGTACGAATTGAAAAATAGCATCGCCGAAATCGAAAATACGGCTGAAGCGCTTCTATCCCTGAACAATGATCTGATGCTCGCGTGTATTCAATTAAACGAACAAAGCGTTGAAAGCAAGGTTTAAAGAAATCGAAAAACGCATGCAAATAGTTCTTAAAAAATTCGCATGCGTTTGCTTTTGAATCACCTTATAGCTTTTCTATTTCATTCCGTACTTCATCTTTTGTCTTGCCGAGCTTTTGCTGCAACCGCCCGTACAATTCATCTTCTTTCCCTTCGGTATAAGTGAGATCGTCATCGGTAAGTTGACCGTACTTCTGCTTCAGTTTTCCCTTGGCTTCATTCCATGAGCCACGTACTCTTAATTTGTCCATAAAATTTATAGTTTATCGTTGATACTATCTTCAACCATGTTCAACACTGAAAATATTAATGCCCGTCCCGCCGCCGCTTAATCCGTAAAAAGGCATAGAAATTTAAATGTCGAGCATATGAAGACGGATGGACAGGCGTTCCCGGACAGCGACGTTATACTAATTGGAGCGGGCATCATGAGCGCCACGCTTGGGATATTGCTAAAACAATTACAGCCGGACCTGAGGATCACGATTCTGGAACGGCTCGACGTTGCCGCCGCTGAGAGCTCAGACGCCTGGAACAACGCAGGAACCGGACATTCCGCATTTTGCGAACTAAATTATACACCGCAAATGAGGGACGGTTCCATCGATATCTCCAAAGCCGTAAAAATCGCAGAGTCGTTTGAAGTCTCGAAGCAGTTCTGGTCCTACCTCGTCGAACAAAATCTCATCCAAATCCCGGGCACCTTTATTATCCAGATACCGCATCTCAGCGTTGTATGGGGGGATACCAGTGTGCAGTTCTTGCGACGCCGGCATGCTGCCCTTCAATCGTGCAATTTGTTTCGATCGATGGTCTATTCAGAATACGTGGAGGAGTTAGCGCAGTGGATGCCCCTGATCATGGAAGGCCGGGATCCTTTCGAAAAAATTGCAGCAACACGCATGGACATCGGTACGGATGTAAATTTCGGTTCGCTGACAAGGTGCATATTCATGCGCCTCCAGGAGATGGAAGGCGTCAACTTCCACTTTAATCACGACGTAAGGAATCTGAAAAAAAGGAATGGCTATTGGTCCGTCAAAGCAAAGGAGAGGCTGACGAATGAAAAGAAAAAATTTACCGGCAGGTTCGTTTTTATCGGCGCCGGCGGCGGAGCATTGAGACTGTTGGAAAAATCGCGGATAGCCGAAGGCCGTGGTTATGGCGGCTTTCCGGTAAGTGGTCAGTGGCTGAAATGCAAGAACGAAGAGGTAATCGCAAGGCACTACGCCAAGGTTTACGGCAAGGCCACAGTAGGCTCCCCTCCTATGTCGGTCCCTCATCTCGACTCACGGATGATCAACGGAAAGAGAGCGCTCCTGTTCGGACCCTTCGCCGGATTCTCCACAAAATTTTTGAAAGAAGGATCCTATATGGATCTGTTTCGATCGATCAAGCTCGATAACATTATCCCCATGCTCGCTGCAGGAATTGATAATATACAACTTACAAAATACCTTATCGGACAGGCGAGTCAATCTGCGGAACAGAAGTTTGCGGCTTTGAAAGAGTTTTATCCACTGGCAAAATTCGAAGATTGGCAGATCGAAGTCGCGGGTCAACGTGTCCAGGTCATAAAAAAAGACAAGGAGCACACCGGAGTTCTGGAATTTGGAACCGAGATTATCAGCTCGGCCGATGGCAGCATTGCAGCCCTGCTTGGCGCATCGCCGGGAGCGTCGACGGCGGCATCCATCATGTTGAACCTGCTGAAAGTCTGTTTCCCTGACAAACTGCAATCGGTTGCCTGGCAGCGCAAACTCGTGGAAATGATTCCTTCTTTTGGTCAATCCCTGGGGCAAAACCGCGAGCTTCTTAAAAAAACACGGGCACGAACGAGCGCTATACTCAGCCTGGACAAGGTAACGGTAAACAGTTGAATACAATGAAAGAACACGTTATCATTCCGGAAACCAATAAACCCAGGGTTGTGATCATTGGCGGTGGATTCGCCGGCCTGGAGTTCGCGAAGGCCCTTTGTGGCGCCGATGTCCAGGTTGTTCTGATCGACAAGAATAATTATCACACTTTCCAACCCCTGTTGTACCAGGTTGCAACCGCGGCGCTCGAACCGGAATCGATCGTTTATCCGTTCCGGAAAATGTTTGAGGAGCAGGATAATTTTTATTTCAGACTGGCAGAAGTAATGAACGTTGACATTCCCCGGCAGCTGGTGCAAACCAGTATCGGACTATTCCATTACGATTACCTCGTGGTCGCAACCGGGGCCGCGACAAATTTTTATGGCAATGAAAAAATCCGGGAAAAAGCGATTGCCATCAAGTCGATTGAGGATGCCCAGTCGTTGCGCAACACGATACTCAATAATTTTGAAAAAGCCCTGCAGACAGACGACCATGAACAGCTCAACAGTCTGATGGATTACGTGATCGTCGGAGGAGGCCCCACCGGCGTGGAAATAGCGGGGGCCCTGAGCGAGTTGAAAAAACACGTCTTTCCGAAAGATTACAAAGAGCTCGATTTTGTTAATATGGATATTCATCTTGTTCAAAGCGGACACGAATTATTGAAAGGTATGTCAGCCAAGGCGTCGAAGGAAGCCCTTGAAACGCTCGAAAGATACGGGGTCAAGGTCTGGCTCAATTCCAAGGTAAAATTCTACGACGGTCACACCGTGCTCCTCGATACAGGCGAAAGGCTGCACAGCCACACGTTGATCTGGGCGGCGGGTGTCACCGGGTCCCTCGTCGAAGGATTCCCAAAACATATGCATGTTCGCGGCAACAGGCTTAAGGTCGACCCTTACAACCGTGTCATAGGATGCCCAAACATCTTTGCCATTGGTGACATCGCCGCAATGGTTACAGAACACTTTCCGGATGGTCATCCGATGATGGCTCAGCCGGCGATGCAGCAGGGAAAATGCCTTGCGAAAAATCTCAGGTGTTTATTAAAAGGTAAAACAATGCGACCATTCCGGTATAATGATCGCGGATCGATGGCAACAATAGGCAGAAACAAGGCCGTTGCGGATTTGAAGGTGTTTAATAAAGAATTTCGCTCGACGGGACTAATAGCCTGGTTTATCTGGATGTTTGTACACCTAATATCCATTATCGGTTTTAGAAACCGACTGGTTGTGTTCATCAACTGGATAATCAATTATTTCAACTACGATAAAGGGATGAGATTGATCATCGGTCACAAACAGGAAAATTTGCCGGCGGAAGAAGTTGCCGAAAAAGCAGTCGTGAATTAATGTCATTGCAAGGTGTGTTTTTTTGTCAGGAAATATGACAGGAATCACGCCGCTATAGTGACAGGCGACATCATTTACCAACTGTTACAACATTAAATTGAGAAATCGTCGAACGGGATATTATTTCTCGTGGAGTTAAGTTAAATTAGATTTTGTAGACCCAATTCTACATTTGAACCCGCGCCTTTTTTAGCTTTTTCAATTCCGGACGTGACCTGGCTTTGTCATGTTCTCCGATTGAAGAAGGAACCCTGAAGCGGCCGAACCGGAGCGAAAGAATTTTACGTCATAGTTGCTGCACCAGTCTCCGACCGGCATGCTTTTTTAACAAAAACAATGTCTAAAAAACTTTCAGCAGGATTAGAGGGGTGACTAGTCAAATCATTCAAAAAAACCTTAACAGAAATAAACAGCATTACCTTATAACTACCTTGAAAAACCTATACGTTGCATGAAAGTACTGATGTTTGGGTGGGAGTTTCCGCCTCACATTTCCGGCGGCCTTGGCACTGCGTGCTACGGGCTGAGCCATTCACTTGGAAAAGAGGACGTTGACGTATTATTCGTTGTGCCGAAACTTCACGGCGATGAACCAGCCGAACGCATGCAATTGATCAATGCCTCTGAGGTACGAATCAAACGCACCACCCACACCAGCGCAAAAAATCATCCCGCCTCTAATATCCGATTGCGAACCTATATTTCTCCGGGAGAAAAATCATCGCAATCATCGCGCGAGGAAGGCGCCGAGAAAATCAGCTACATTGAAGTTCCATCGGGAATATCCGCTTACCGTGCGGTGGAATTCGACGAGGAAGGGTATGGTCTCGAAAGATGGAATTACCGGATCCTCGACAACCCGTCAGAAGCACATCTCAGGGTATACAGGAATAAACCGCCGGACAGGGCAACGCTATCCCGGGATAAAAATCAAACGACGTATGCGTTTACGGGAGCTTATGGTCCGGACCTTCTCACTGAAGTTGAACGCTACGCAGAAGTCGCGAAGGAGATCGCCAAAAGGTTCGCTTTTGATGTCATTCACGCCCACGACTGGATGACATACCCCGCAGGAATCGCCGCGAAATTAATTAGCGGCAAACCCCTGGTCGTTCATGTGCATGCAACGGAGTTCGATCGTTCAGGAGATCATGTCAACGGCGCTGTTCATAGGATCGAAAAAGAAGGAATGGAAATGGCAGATCGCGTCGTTACCGTCAGCGAATGGACAAAAAAAATAGCTGTGTCCAAGTACAAAATCGATGCTGAAAAAATTAAGGTTGTCCATAATGGCATCGTTCCCAAAAAAAGGATCAGGATCGAATTCGACTCGCCCTTGCGACACGCACCCATAGTGACTTTTTTGGGAAGGATCACCCATCAGAAAGGACCGATGTACTTTGTCGCTGCGGCCAAACAGGTACTGACCGAGATTCCCGACGCCAGATTCATCGTCGCAGGATCCGGTGATCTTCTGCCGGGAATGATCCAGCAGGTTGCGCAGGCCGGAATGTCTTCAAGATTTCATTTTACGGGTTTTCTGACTCAGCAGGATATTGAAAAGATATGGTCGATCACAAATGTGTATGTGATGCCATCGGTTTCTGAACCCTTTGGCATTGCACCCCTGGAGGCAGTCCAGGCCGGCGTGCCCGTCATTATTTCACGTCAATCGGGAGTTGCCGAAGTAATGCCGCATGCGATTACCGTCGATTTTTGGAATACAACGGCCCTGGCCGACGCGATATGCAGCGTGTTAAAGTACAAAAGTCTTTACCGGACATTAAAAAAGAACGGCCGGGCACAAGTCAAGACCATCACCTGGGACAGAGCAGCGAAAACTTTAAACACGTTATACCATGAGCTTGTTGAACAATAGAGAGAACGCCAGGAATTTGCTCTTTTATTTTCAGGTCCACCAGCCCAGACGGCTTCGGTCCATGCGGTTTTTTGACATCGGCAACGGACTTTCATATTTCAACGACGGATTAAACAAGGAAATGATACATCGGATATCTAAATCCTGTTATCTGCCAGCGAATAACCTTTTGCTCAAGCTCATTCAAAAACACCCGGGTATCAGGATCAACTTCTCCATTTCCGGTGTAGCGCTGGACCAGTTCATGGAATCCGCCCCCGAGGTGATCGACAGTTTTCGGGCATTGGCCGAAACGGGAAGCGTAGAGTTTCTGGGCGAGACATACTACCATTCCCTCGCATGCCTCGTTCCCGGACATGAAATGGAAATCCAGGCGTTGAAACATGCCGAGCTGATTGAAAAACTCTTTGGCAAGAGGCCACAGGTCTTCCGCAACACAGAATTGATCTATAACGATGAAGTTGGAAAACGTATCGCCGCCCTTGGATTCAAAGGGATTTTTACTGACGGCGTACAAAAGATACTGAGCAACAACAAAAGCGTAAACCAGCTTTACCACCATCCCGAGGATCACGGTCTGAAAATATTCTTGAGGAACTTTCTCCTGAGTGATGATATCGCGTTCCGTTTTTCTCATCACACCAACCCGTTGACAGCGGACACCTATATCTCATGGCTTAACGATTTTCCCGCCTATGACAGGATCGTGAACATTGCCATGGACTATGAAACCTTCGGAGAACACCACAAGAAGGAAAGCGGGATCTTCAACTTCATGAAAAAATTGTTCGATCTGCTGGGCCGGTCGGCGGGACACAAATTGCATACCGCCAGCGAGGCCGTTGATCGCATTACGCCATTTGGAAAACTTTCCGCCCCGCAGTATGTTTCGTGGGCCGACCGCGAGCGGGATCTTTCCGCCTGGATAGGCAACGACATGCAAAAAGATGCGCTGGCCTCTTTGATAAAACTTGAGAAGACCGCCAAAGCCTCGGGTGATCCAAATATTCTACGCATTTGGAGGTCCCTTCAGACCAGCGATCATTTTTACTATATGTCAACAAAAAAAGGAACCGACGGAACTGTGCACAACTACTTTAGTCCGTTCCCCTCGCCATACGAAGCTTTTATTAATTACATGAATGTGCTCACAGACTTTACGTTGGCGTTGAAACATCAACAAAAGACGTTGAGATCAACTTCAAAAATCATTGCCAATTCTTCGGCCGTTGAAGCCGTGAATATTTGACAGGTTAAAAATTCAAAAGAAAAGGCGTCCGGAGGCGCCTTTTTGCTTTAAAGCTTTACCGTTACAACCGGTCTCCCCTCTTCCCGGATCATTCGTTCTGCAAAATGATTAGAAAATATCCGGAATATTCCTTCCTTGCTGTTCTTGATTATTGCGATGAGGCCGGCCCTGATTTCGCGCGCATAATTGATCAGCCCCTGCGATTTGTCGTTATTTTCAAGAACCCTGACCGAATATTTTTTTAGGCCCGCGATCTGGGCAATCTGATTAAAGTATTCGTCAAGGATCAGTGTTGAATCGGAAGCATTGTCACGAACGTGCACCAAGTGAATCTCTGAATCAAAACACTCAGCAAGCTCCCGGATCGTGACCAGTCCATCGGCGAGTTTGTTATCGGTGATCACGTTGACTGCGACAACGATCCGCTTCATGTAATCGATATTGAATCCATCGCGCACCGACAGAACAGGGCATGTCGACACACGAATCGCCTGGTCTGTGTGATTGCCCGTAAAAACTTCCTGGCCGTTCTCCTCTCCTGACGTTCCCATGACGATCAGATCGATTTCCTCCGCGCTCAGGTATTCATCGATGCCGTTTTTAAATTCGTTGTCGACGACGGCTATTTCCATCGCGAAATCGCCGGTCTTGTATTTTTGAACCAATTCTTCCAGCTTCAGCTTCATGTTCTTCAACAGTTCGATGGCGTAAAGATCTTCTTCCGGATCCTTCTTCAGCGTAATGTCTCCCATAGCGGAAAATGTCGTTCCATACGGATGCTTTGTAAAATTTACCAGGCTGATGGATGCCCCGCATTTTCTGGCGATCTCGACGGCAAGCTTCAAACCCATCTCAGCAGTTGCCGAAAGGTCGGTCGGTACCAATATTTTCTTCATAAAATGATTTTTCAGGTCTATATTACTCATTCGATGCAACTACAAAATCAGGCCATCGTTCGCCAGGGCTTTGATACGCGCAAATAAGCGACAGAAAAACAGCCACCCCGCGTCCTGAATGTGCGGTTGATTATTATTTTTACGGAAATAAAAAAACGCACATAACCTATGAAAAGAAAAGCAACCGCCGTATGGAAAGGCACTGGTAAAGATGGAAATGGCCATCTCTCAACCCAAAGTACTGTACTCGACAAGATGCAATACTCCTACAGTTCCCGTTTTGCCGAGGGAAAAGGCACCAACCCCGAGGAACTGGTCGCTGCTGCGCATGCGGGATGCTTCTCAATGAAATTGAGCTTCGTGCTGAATGAAGCCGGTTTTACCCCAGACGAGATATCAACAGAATGTTTTGTCACGATCGACAACGGTACGGTCACTGAATCACAATTGAAACTGACGGCCAAAGTACCCGGTATCTCGAAAGAGAAGTTCCAGGCATGCGCCGATGAGGCGAAGAAGACCTGCCCGATTTCAAAATTGCTGAATACAAATATCACCCTGGAGGCGAAGCTGATCTAGGCAGAAGGTGGAGGCGACAGATAGAAGGTACTGGCTTTGACACGTGCCTTCTATCTTATTGGCACATTCAATCAGGGCTTGAGAATCACCTTGACGCAATTATCTTCTTTCTTTTTGAAAATCTCATAGGCGCGGGAGGCTTCTGCGAGCGGCAGAACGTGCGTGACAATATCATTTAACACCACTTTTTCTTCTGCGACCAGTTTCAAAAGGTGATCGATGTACTTGTGAACAGGCGCCTGACCAAAACGGATGGTTAACCCTTTGTCGAAAAGGCGATGGAGGGGAAAATTATCATACGGAGAACCGTATACTCCAACCACAGAAACTACGCCACCCCGTCGCACGGCTTCGAAGCATTGCGCCATCACCTTGTTAGTACCCTTTTCAAAATTCAATGTCGCCTTGATGCGCTCGAGCGCGTTACGCTCAGCTTCCATTCCGACGGCGTCGACGCAAACATCAGCGCCCAACCCACCCGTCAAATCTCTGATTGCTTCGACAGGATCCTGCACATGCGGATTGACAATAAGCACATTGTTCACGCGCCTTGCCGTTTCAAGCCGGTATTGAAGAGGATCAATAGCGATCACACGGGAAGCACCTTTCAACCACGCAGCTTTTTGTGCCATCAATCCGACCGGACCGGATCCGAAAATAGCGACGCTATCTCCGGCCTTGACGTTACCCCAATCGATTGCTGCCCAGCCTGTCGGAAAAATATCGGTTAAAAACAGAACCTGCTCGTCTGTAAGCGCATCCGGCACCTTTCGGGGACCAAAATCCGCGAACGGAACTCTTACATACTCGGCCTGGCCTCCGCTATAACCGCCGTAAAGATCAGTGTACCCGAATAAGCCTGCACCCTTGCCCTTCGTCATGTCGCCTTCCGGCCCATAGTGATCAAGGTTTGAATTCTCACAATGGACAGGCATGTGATGTCGACAAAAAAAACATTGTCCGCAAGCTATGGGGAAAGGGACCACCACGCGATCACCTTTTTTCAAATTCTTAACCCGATGCCCGACATCTTCCACGACACCCATGAATTCGTGACCCATCACGAGAGCCTTCATCTGCGGGAAGAAACCATTGTAAATATGGAGATCCGAGCCACAAATGGCGGTCGACGTAACGCGGACGATCGCATCCTGGCCCTGTTCAATAGCCGGATCTTTCACCTCCTCAACCCGGATATCGCCAATTTTGTGAAATACTGCTGCCTTCATGTTTTGATTGCTTTAGCTGAATTACGACAGCAAAAATCATAGCGTTGGTTAAAGCGCTGCCTCGGCCTCTCGTGGGAAAGCCACAAAAAAAAAGCCACGCGATTGCATGGCTTTCTGGGAAAATTCTGAATTATATTAATTCGCTAACCGAACGTTAACTGCATTTAATCCCTTTTTTCCTTCCTTGAGCTCAAAGGTCACTTCATCATTTTCATAAATGTTGTCGACCAAAAGGCCTGATACATGGACAAAGTACTCTTTGCCTGTGGCTGTTTCCTTAATGAATCCAAAACCTTTGGAATCGTTAAAGAATTTTACTGTTCCTTCTTTCATTGATAAAATAAATAAATTAATAATCGCCAAAAGTAATAGCTATTGGCTGGTAAATCAACGGTCTGCAGCGGAAACTGGTTCATTTCTTTTGCAATTCTTGCTTATTGATGAATACGGCCACCGGAAAATCCTTTAACGCGTCAAAAATGGTGATTTTAGTCTGGAACGAGAGTTCTTCACCCGTGAAAATATTTCTCCATCTGGACGGGGCATTCGATGGAAGTCCGAAGAATTTCCTGTCGTCGGGTTCATGCGCATAGGGATGGTCGTACTCCCGGTGCCTGGCCAGCGCCAATGGCACAACGACAGTGATCCAAGTCGAGCGAAAGTGTCTTGAAAAAGCTATAGCGACTGGTTCATGAGTGGAGAATTGCAGGGGAATGTAGTCTCCATAAAGGAATATATCGTTATACTCCTTTCTGAAGTTCAGAATCTTTCGCGTAACGAACATTTTCTCCACACCGCACTTGCGCCGCGATCTCAGATAATGAAAAAATTTGATGCTATTTTCTTTTTCGTGCGCAACGATCTCTTCGACATAATGCTGCCGCATCAGATAATCCACCGGTCTTCTGTTATCCGGGTCAACGAAACTGAGATCCCATAAATCACACCCCTGGTAGATATCGGGGATTCCGGGAGCTGTTGCCTTGATCACCACTTGTGCGGGCGCGTACAGCTCCGCATATCGGCTGATCATCCCGACAAAGGTGTCCAGGCTCGCCTTGAAAGTGTGATCACCGGCAAAGATGCTTCTCAAAAAACCGATACATCCGAGTTCATATGCATTATTGGGCTTTGCCCAATCGCTGTTAACCTTCGCTTCGCGGATGGCCTTGATCAGGAAATCATCAAAACGGTTAAAAAACTGATCTGGGTTTACATCCTCTGCGGTATACCCTCCGATCAGCGACTGGTAGATAAAATATTCATCGTTGATCGTTGGCATCCGCTTGCCCTCGGCCTCAGCAATGAATTGCGAATTCATGTTCATCCATTCCTTCACCTGGGCTGCCCATTCGTCGGGAATTTCACTGAGGATGTTTAGCCGCAGGCGCGCATCCTCGCCGCGCTTTGTATCGTGTGTTGCCGTTGCGTTTAATGAGAAAGGATTGTTTTTCGCACGCTGTTCCATTTTCGAATGAAACGACTGAATACTGATGCCAAGCATGGATGGCGCATCTCCGACTTCATCGTGAGAAATTAGTGGATTATAAACATAAAATGTTGTGTCTTCAACTCCCTTGGCTGTAAGCGGCCCGGTAAACTGCATCATTCTTTTAAGGAACCTCAGGATCTTTTCACCATCAAGCATGGGCGATTTCCTCACAAACAGACCGAAGATGTACTCAAGTTCCCCGGAGAATTCCCTGCTGGATTCCAGAGCCCTTCTCAATGTCTCTTCCAGGATAGTAATATCCTGTGGGGCAACCGGATGGCGATCGGGATAGATGCGGTAGACGGGCAAAGAGATCATGAAAAATCCAAGCGCGCTTCGGATGTGGTCTTTCTGAAATTTCTCCTGGAGACCGAGATGAAAAAAAAGCTCAACAAGATTTTCAAGCTCGCCAGCCATGTATTTCTCAAGGATCAGTTTCTTGTTCAGAAAGACAATCTTCGCGTAAGGTGATAGATCCGGAACAAGTTGCTGGTAAAGCGTCAATAGTTTTTTTGAACCGACCCTGTCCGTCATCAGCTGGCTCACGTCAGACAGAAATTCATATCCACTGGTTCCCTGGAGCGGCCAGTGCTCAGGCATACTCTCCCGGGCTTCGAGAATTTTTTCGGCGATGATGAAACAATCTTCCCCGACAGCTTTCCGCAACCTTTGGCAGTATTGTAAGGGATCATAGAGACCGTCAATGTGGTCAATTCGGAATCCCTGGATCAAATTCTCCCTGTATAACCAAAAAAGGAACCGGTGATAATCCTGAAAAACGGCGTCGTCCTCGATCTTTAAACATATCAGTTCATTGACTGTAAAGAATCTTCGATAGTTGATCATGCGTTCCGACAGTTGCCAATATGAGAGCACATAGCACTGCGCATCCATCATGTCCCGCATAAGGGTTTTATTTTTGTTGACGGAGTCGCAAAGTTTTTCGATCCCCTGTCGAGTGGCATTGTCGCGGGATATATCCGCAACCCACGCGCTTTTAGCTTCTTTCCACTCGCGAAACCCGGTTGACCCGACTGATTTTTCGCAGTAATCTGTTAATGTTTTTGTCACCGCCGGCTCTTTTGTCGCCAGCAGCTGAACGGCCTGGACCGATACGGGATATTCCAAATCAGCATACCGGATAGTGAACCCGGCGTCTGAAAAGCGAACTGCCAGCAACCCCTGGGCAATACATTCGTCGAGCTCTTCTCCAAGAAACGGCACCATCAATTTTCCCTTCAATTGCGGGTGATTCCAGTCGATATCAAAATAATTGTAGAAAGATGAGTTGGTTCCCCTTTCCAACACATCCATGAGCCATTCGTTCCCGGGATGAAATGCCATATGATTTGGGACGATATCCTGCACCCAAGACATTTTTTTCTCTTTAAGTGCAGCCGATATTTGCATAAAATCCTCGAGGGTCCCGATCTCGGGATCAATCTCGTGAGGATTCAAAACGTCGTAGCCATGCATGCTTCCCGCTTTTGATTTCAGGATCGGTGATGCGTAGATCGTTGATATGCCGATGGATTCAAGATATCCGATGATCCCTTTCAAATGGCTGAAATTAAAATCTTTATGGAGCTGAACACGGTATGTCGATGACGGCATATACATACTGGCAACATTGAAAAACGTATGCCCGTGCGCCGACGGTATCACGTGACAGGGGCATGGATTTTTTAAAAACACGACTCGTTAACAGGATGATCATTGAAAACCAGCATTTACCCCGGAATACCTTATCCGCTAGGGGCGACATGGGATGGCAACGGAGTCAACTTTGCACTTTTCGCAGATAACGCCACTGGAGTAGAACTCTGCTTGTTTCACTCTTTAAACAGCAAAAAAGAGAAGGAGCGCATCAAAGTCACTGAACGAACGCACAACGTTTGGCACATATACCTTTCAGGTTGCAAGCCTGGACAACTTTATGGTTATCGTGTTCACGGCCCTTATTCTCCCGCCAAAGGGCACAGATACAATCATCACAAACTTCTTATTGACCCATATGCAAAAGCTATCGCCGGTACCATCGAATGGGATGATGCGCTTTTCGGTTATAAGGTCGGCCATCCAAAGGAAGACCTCAGTTTCAGCCGGAAGGACAGCGCGCCGTTTCTTCCCAAATCGGTTGTTGTTAGTAATGAATTTGACTGGGAAGGTGTCCGACCTCCGAAAACGCCCTATCACAAATCAGTTATTTATGAGATGCATGTCAAGGGATTTACGAAACTGCATCCTGCCATTCCCGAGGAATGGCGCGGCACATACGCGGGACTTGCACACCCCGTCACGATCCAATTCCTGAAAGACCTCGGCGTAACTGCCGTCGAACTGATGCCAGTGCATCATTTTATTTCCGATCGATATTTGAAAGAAAAAGGCCTGAGGAATTACTGGGGCTACAACAGCATCGGATACTTTGCCCCTGACGTCCGATACGCAAGTACGGGTGCGCAGGGCCAACAGGTAGTTGAATTCAAAAGCATGGTCAAAGAACTCCACAAGGCTGGCATCGAGGTGATACTGGATGTGGTTTACAACCATACCGGAGAAGGCAATCACTTAGGACCGACCCTTTCATTTAAAGGAATTGATAACGCCGCTTATTACCGGCTGATGCACAACAAGCGATATTATTTCGATTACACCGGCACAGGTAATACCCTAAATGCAAACCTCCCAAACGTGTTGAGGATCATGATGGATAGCCTGCGTTACTGGATACAGGAAATGCACATTGACGGATTCAGGTTCGATCTGGCGGCGACCCTTGCGCGAGAACTTCATGAAGTCGATCGCCTCAGCTCGTTTTTCGACATTATACATCAGGATCCGGTGATCTCACAGGTTAAACTGATCGCTGAACCGTGGGATCTGGGAGAGGGCGGATATCAGGTAGGGAACTTTCCGCCAGGGTGGTCCGAGTGGAATGGAAAGTACCGTGATTGTGTCCGCGATTACTGGCGGGGCGCTGAAAGCATGCTCGGCGAATTTGCTTTGAGGCTTACGGGAAGCCCCGATCTTTACCAGGGTGACTACCGAAGACCGACTGCAAGCATCAACTTCATTACTGCGCATGACGGATTTACATTGCATGATCTGGTTTCGTATAATGAAAAACACAACGAAGCCAACCTTGAAAACAGCAAGGATGGAGAGGACCACAACCGGTCCTGGAACTGCGGTGTCGAAGGGCCGTCGGAAGAACCTTGTATTAACGCCCTCCGGCAAAAACAGAAACGTAATTTTCTCACCACATTGTTCCTGTCGCAGGGTGTGCCCATGATGGTGGCGGGAGATGAATTTGGACGCACCCAGAAGGGCAATAACAACGCTTATTGCCAGGATAATGAGATCTCGTGGATTGACTGGAAGTCCACCGATCAGCAGCTGCTTGAGTTCACGAAAAAGCTGCTTGCCCTGCGAAAAAGTCACCCGGTATTCAGCCGCAGGCGCTGGTTTCAGGGGCGGCCAATCAAAGGACTCGGCGTGGAAGACATTGCCTGGTTTCTACCGGATGGAACAGAAATGACCGAAGAACACTGGAAAAACGATTTTGCGAAATCATTGGCTGTATTCCTCAATGGAAAAGGACTTCAGATGGTAGGGCCTAAAGGAGAACAAATTAATGATGATCATTTTTACCTTATCTTCAATGCACATTCTGAGCCGTTGGAGTATAAACTGCCGTCTGCAAAATACTGTGAAAACTGGACAAAGATACTTGACACGGCAGACACCGGGATCGGCGAAGACCATCGCAGCTACGGCGCAGAAGGCCTTGTGAAGGTTGATGGCAGATCAATAATATTGTTACAACATCGTCTTTCGTAAATGGCAGGAACAGACGTCGCAAACCCATACACAAACACACTGGTAAACCGCCGGGGCGCAGGCATTCTCATGCATGTCACTTCGTTACCTTCTTCCTTTGGCGTGGGAGACATTGGTGCGCCGGCGTTCAGTTTTGTCGATTTTCTCAATCGGAGCAAACAGAAATATTGGCAAATGCTTCCCTTAAACCCGACGGGAAGAGCACAGGGATACTCGCCCTACAGCTCAACCGCGTCGATGGCCGGGAGCCCTTTTCTGATCAGCCTTGAAAATCTGAAAAACGATGGATTGTTGTCAAAACGCGATCTTCAACATTCCCGAAGAAAACCAGGCGCCTTGGGCGACCTTTACGAAATTGAGAAGGTAAAAGGCAAGTTGTTAAACAGAGCCTATATCAATTTTGAAAAGCGACGACGCTACAGTGAATTCGAAAAGTTTATCAACGAACAATCTTACTGGCTTGACGACTTCTCAATGTTCATGCTGTTGAAAAGTCTCAACGGTGCCAGGTCATGGCACAAATGGCCGGATGAATACAAAAAAAGAAATAAGAAAGCATTGGTGCGGCTTGAGAACGAATATGGCTCACTGACGAGGAAAATAAAATGGCAACAATTTGTTTTTCACGATCAGTGGGCGAAACTGCGTGACTATTGCAAAAAGTGTGATGTGGCGCTGGTGGGTGACATACCGTTTTATGTTGGCCATGATTCCGCAGATGTTTGGGCGAATCAGCAGATCTTCTCGCTGAACGCCGACGGCACAATGAAGGACGTGGCAGGAGTTCCTCCCGATTATTTCAATTCCGAAGGTCAGCTTTGGGGTATGCCGGTGTTTGACTGGAAGGAACTCAAGCATTCGGGATATCGTTGGTGGCTGCAAAGGCTCCTAAGAAATACGGAGTTATACGATATTGTCCGTCTCGATCACTTCAGGGCCTTTGCCGCGTTCTGGCGCGTTGCTGCAACGCAAAAGACGGCAAGAAACGGATCGTGGGAACGCGGACCGGGAAAAGATTTTTTTAACGCCGTCAGAAAAGGATTTCCGGACATGCCATTCATTGCCGAAGACCTCGGCGACATCGATGAACACGTTTATATCTTGCGCGACAGGTACAAACTTCCCGGAATGAAAGTTTTGCAATTTGCTTTTGATGATCCTGGGAAATCTTCGTACAGCCCCCATAACCATACGGAAAATTTTATAGTCTATACCGGAACACATGACAATAACACGACCCGTGGCTGGTTCCGAAACGATCTGAATAAAAAACAAAAAGAAAACGTGTCTCTGTATGCGGGCAAAAGAATCACTGAAGATAATGTCCATCTCGAGCTTACGCGACTCGCCTATAGTTCGGTGGCAAGGATCGCCATTATTCCGATGCAGGATGTTCTCGGTCTTGACGAAACCGCGCGGATGAATACGCCTGCGTCGGTGGACAACAACTGGATCTGGAGGATGCGCCGGGGACAGGTAACCAAAGACATCGAAAAGCGACTCGGCCAATGGATGGAAATTTATAACCGGTTATAAACATGAGCAGTCAGTTTCGGCGGACCAACGGCCTGAAAAAATAAAAGGTCGCGTTTCACAACACGACCTTTCACTATTTTAATTCTTTCGAATTTCAGATCAAGCGTTTTCGTTAGTTCGGTTTGCCTTATTCTTACGATTGGCTCCGCTAGCTTCTCCACCCTTCCTTCCGATCTGTGCCATATGCTCGCGATTACGGCTTACGGCTTCTCCACCCTTTCTTGCAATTGCTCGTTGCTGTTCAGGGTCCATTGAAGCGAATCCGCGATTCGCGGTCCTGCTAGTATTGCCTTCTTTAGACTCCATACTCCCTCATTTATTGTTGAACATAATTCTTTAGTTGTGCTTTAATAAATCATAAAGTCAACCGTCTCTTAAAAAAACGGGTGCCGTGGCGGTTCTGTTTCTTAAATGCATAAAGTGTTGATAATGATGAACATCAGTTAAGCAAATTGAGGACAGGATTCACCACTTTTGACCGGTCTCGTAAACCTCCGGACACCCCACATACACAACGTTCCCACCTAAAAAATTCGCAGGCGGATGAGCCAATCGTCAGTTTTTTTCGCCAAGTCAACAATCAATTCTTTTTTCCCGACTTTAAAGGAATGATCTGCATTCTCAAAAAGGTTCACTGTACTCAGGGGGAGTCGCGAACAAACATCGTTGAGGAGGTCCAGGCGGGCAAACTGGTCTTTTGTCCCCTGCAGAAAGAGCATCGGGATGGTGATCGCCGCCAGGTGGCTGGCCCGTTCAATTCCTGGGTTTCCAGGTGGGTGGAGCGGAAAACCGTAAAAAACGATCCCCTTCACGTAATCAATTGTATGCTTGCATAATAGCTGCGAGCTCATTCGGCCTCCAAATGATTTACCTGCGGCGATCAATGGTGTATCAGGATATAGCGCATCGGCATGTGCGAGGACAGTCTGAACAGTCTTTTCTGCGACCGGCGCCGGGTCGGGTCTCTTACTTCCCTTTTCCATATATGGAAAATTAAAGCGCACAGTAGTAATGCTGTGAGTGCCAAGTTCACGACAAAGTCCGGTCATAAAGGGATGATGCATTCCGGCCCCGGCGCCGTGCGCAAGCACCATGATCGCTTTGTGACCGGAAACTTCCATGGCCTGCGCGGAAACACTTCCGATCGAATCACTGACGCGCACCTGAATGTCTTTTGTTGTCATTGGTTGATTCAAAATTTCTTGAAGATACACAGCCATCGGCCGTCGCGCAAACGATGGAAGTGTTCAGGGCGGCGGCGGAAAAGAAATGCATATTTTGAAAAGTGATTAACGATAAAGCTGGACTTCACAACGGTATGGCTATTATTAATTTTTGTATTGTAACTTTGTACACGAATTGACGTACTAACAGTGTGGTCAACCAGGCGCAGTCTGAACGAACCATACAAACCCGGATTGGTTTTTTCATTGAAGAAATTTTATTGGGCAATCCGTTGAATGTAAAGAATAAAAAACTTCGCTATTTCATACTTAAAAAATTGTATAGAACACCATGGCTTGGTCCACGATCTATATTACAGGCAAATCCGATTTTCGGAAGGAGGTCCGCGAGAAAATTGAAAGCAGTCCCCTCGATATCATGCCCGGTCATACGGGTACTTTTTCAGCAAATGAAAATATCCACGACCTTTACTGGGTTGATGAAAATATCTCCTTAAAGGACTTTAAACACGCCATCGGCAGCAAACTGATCTGGAAATATCGTCTGGCGTTCTACGCGACCTTCGAAGGTTTCATTGAAGACCAGAATAAGCAACTGAAAACGGCTGCACTCACTCCCGAAGATCTGGCCTTACTTGAAGAAATGAGAACAAGTGTCCGGTAGATCTCTCTTTTAAGGCAGGGTATTTTTTCGCCTTCCTTTGAAACGCGTGACCTTCGGTTTCTTTTTCTTCTTGAATATTTTCTCGAAAAGATTCAGGTTGGATTTCGATGGCGCACAATCCATCTTGCGGGCTATTTCGTCCGGCAGCGGTGCAAAGTTCAAAAACATGATCCGCTTCAATTCAGGATCGCGATTCGCGTTTTGATAAAATCTTGCGACAATTGGTAATGCGGTTACCGACCCCTGACCTAGGGAACTGTTGCTAAAATGAAGCCTGGGATCATCTGCCCCAACCCAGGCCCCGACTACCAGCCGCGGCGACGCCGAAATAAACCAGCCGTCAACATTGGATTGTGTGGTTCCTGTCTTGCCAGCAACATCATTCAATAATCCATACTTCGTTCTTAGCGCTGATGCCGTGCCTTCAGAAACAACCCGTTTCATCATCTCAATCATCATCTGCGCGGTTTCATTGGAAATTGCCCGGACGGATCTTTTAGAGGAGAATCTTTCCAATTGTCTGCCATGACTGTCGGTTATCATTTTCAGATACTGTGGCGAGACGTGAAGACCACCATTGGCCAGAACGCTATACGCCGAAACCATTTCCATGACCGATATCGAGGGGGTCCCGAGTGCGATGGATGGTACTTCTGGAAGCTCGCTTGTAATTCCCATTTTCCGGGCAATGCTGATGGTGTGGGCAATTCCGGCTTTTTCGATCAGTTTTACTGAAACCGTGTTCACGGAACCAGCAAGCCCGCCCTCCATTGAATATTTTTTTTCATAAGTCTGCTCGTCCGTGTTTTCCGGCGCCCAGTCATCCATGTTTGTGTAAACGGTTTTGCGCGCGGAAATGTAGCTGCAAGGGCTTACCCCTTTTTCAAGCGCCGCGGCGTAAACGATCGGCTTAAACGTTGAACCAATCTGTCTTTTCGTCGTCAGTCTCACATGGTCGAATTGAAAATACGAATGGTCGATACCGCCAACATAAGCCCTGATCTCGCCATTCTCCGGATCCATGGCAAGTACACCGGCCTGAAGAAATTGAATATGATGAGCGATAGAATCGTAAACGCTGACATCAATCTCGCGTTCCCCTTCCCATGTAAACACTTTCGTTTTCATAGGTGTTCTGAGAATTCTCATGATTTCCGTTTCCGGAAGTCCCTGCTGTTTTAAGCTTTTGTACGGCTTTAATTGCCGAAGCTTTTCAAGTACAATTTTGTCAAGTTTTTTCTTTCCGGTTTGTCCCCTGAACTTTTCCTGTACGATTTTCATCTGTGCAGCCATCGCTGCCTCAGCGTGCCTTTGCATTCGCGAATCAATTGTGGTATATATTTTAAGTCCGTCGCGGAACAAGTCATAAGCACTGCCATCGGCCTTTTTATTTTCCGCGCACCATTGCATTAATTCGCGCTGGATGAACGCCCTGAAATAAGGTGCAAGTCCCTGGTGGTAAGTAATGTGGTTGAACCGGAGTCCGAGTTCCTTCGCCTCGAATCTTTCCTTGTCTTTTTGACTCAGGAAACCGTATTTGTGCGCTTGCGCAAGTACGACATTCCTTCTTTGAAGAGCGCGCTCGGGATACAACCGGGGATTGTATAAATGTGTTGCCTTCAACATTCCTACGAGTACCCCCGCCTGGTCCCATGTGAGAGCTCTTACAGAAGTGGAGAAAAAACGGTCTGCCGCCGTTTTGACCCCGTAAGTGTTGTCGGCAAAGGGCACCGTATTCAGGTAGAGCACCAGGATCTCATCTTTTGAATATACCTTCTCGAGCCTGGAGGCAATGATGAATTCACGGATCTTGTTAATAGGCATTGATAAGAACCGATATTGTTTCCGGTGAAAAAGATTTTTCGACAATTGCTGTGTGATCGTGCTTCCTCCCCCGGAAGATTCATTCTGCAGGATGATGCTTTTGAAAAGTACCCTCAACAGGCTTTTATAGTCAATTCCGCGGTGGCTGTAGAAACGGACATCTTCGGTAGCCACCAAAGCGTCTTTGAGTGACTGCGGTATCTCATTCGACTTCAGGAACGACCTTTCCTCGACAAAATATCTTCCAAGCAGTACGCTGTCAACGCTGTAAATCTCGCTCGCCAGCGGGTTTTCAATGGCTTTCAACTGCGCCCTATCCGGTAAAGGCCCGAAAAGGCCCATACGCACCATCAGGAACAGAAGGCATACCGCCGAAAAAACAAGCACAAAAGCATAAACGGCCGATCGCCACAATACTTTAAAAAAATTTTTTTCCGGGAAAAGTTTTTGTAATCCATTTCGGAGATGGCGCATACTTTTTAGAATTCTTCCAACAACGTAAAATTCTATTCCGTTTATATACGGGTTGGCAGAATGCAAGCGTAACTTTCTGCTGGCTGCCGGATAACGCTTCGGGCAGCTGGCCGGGCTTCAATGAATGGGATGTTGGTTAACCAAATTGTGATGACGTACAGCGAACAGGTTAAAGAAGAACTGGATGCGTGGAGGCGGAAAATGCAAAAATCGCCTTCCTTCACCGGAGTCTTATCCAGAAAACTTCAGACTAAAATCAACAACGCTATTCCTGAGAAGGTGCATCGGGCGATCACGAATGCGATCAAACAAATGACACGCGGGTTTCTTTTCGGGGCTGAACTCACTACGCCGGCCCCTGTGGAAAGCGGCGATTTCCACACTCGGGAGGTCAGGATCCGCGACCGGATCAAATTTTATAGAAATGCCGCAACCGCGGAAGGAGCCATCACAGGTGCCGGTGGCATTTTACTCGGACTTGCAGATTTCCCGATCTGGCTCGCGCTGAAGGTGAAAATGTTATGCGAGATTGCGGCCTTATATGGAAAAGATCTATCACGGCTTCGCGAGCGCATTTTCATCCTGTACATTTTTGAATTGACGTTTTCAAGCCAGGCGCACCGTCAGCAGGTTTTTGAGATCATTAATAACTGGAAGGATTACGAAAGGCAAATTCCCGACGATATCAACGCATTCGACTGGCAACGCTTCCAGCAGGAATACCGTGACTTCATTGATATTGCCAAATTGCTCCAATTGGTCCCTGGCATTGGAGCAGCGGTTGGTGCGGTTGTCAATCACAGGCTCACGGAAAAGCTCGGTTTTACAGCGATGAACGCATACCGGCTGAGGGAAGGAATATAAAAAAGCCCCACGTGAACGCAGGGCTTCACACGAAAAATCAGATGGCTCACGGCGCGGAAGAATAACCCCAGTACGTATCCACATCACCGTAGTAAGTATGGTCATTGGTATCGGGCCAATGATCTTTGTCAAAACCAGGTGAATTTTTCAAATACTCTTCGTCGCGGCTAAGGATGAATACATGCCTTCCGGGGGCAATTCTCAACTCATTGTACGGGATGGCAAATAACTTACCGCCAAGCCCGAGGAACGATCCGTATTCCAACACAACGTATTCGATTTTTCCCGTATGCACGTTGAGCATAAGATTGTCAATGCGGCCGAGGTCCTCCCCCTCTGCGTTTTCAACCTTATCGCCAATAATTGAAGTTGCAGTCAATCGCTGCAACGGCCTGTTTGCGTCTGGACCTTCCTGATTGGTTCCGGTCCGGTTATCCGTTTCATAGGTCTTATCATAAATACCCATAATACCTCCCTGTTTTTTTATGCTTGTAATAAACTTGATGATATTCCAAAAGGAATAATTGATGGATGTGCTAAAAAACGACACCTTGGGGTGGTACGGTTTTTTACAGGGCGATTATTCCACAACAGACCCCGGCTTTCAGGTTAAAACCAACTATACTTTTGTTCAACGACTGGCTTGCCAAAAGCGGCGGATGCTTTTTCCTCCACCAGCCTGAAGCCGGTTCGAACATATAAGGATGCGGCCGCTGGCAATTCATCCGTGGTCCAAAGGTAAGATTGCTTATAGCCACACCGTTGCAAAAAATCCATGTAAAGGCTCATGAGTTTTTTTCCCAGCCCGATGCCGCGGTATTCGGGGCTAATAATAAAATATCTGAGTTGCGCTGCCTCGCCGCGGTCAAGCAATAACAAAAAGCCGATCATCCTTTCATGGTGCTCACAAATCCAAACGCGACTCCGTTTTGGATCATACAGTTTGAAAAATTCAACGAGTCCTTCGGCAACATAGGTCTCAAACTCAATGCCATAGCGATACTCCTCTGAATAGAGGTGGCCATGTAAATAGATAACATAACCGATATCCCCAGGCTTCAGATCGGTTCGGATGGTAATTTCATCCAGGAGTTCCTTTTTCATATGTTTTCAAAAGAATTTTTTCAATGCCTTCCATCATCGACACAAGGTCACGTATATCTGATTCATCCAGGTTCACTATCATTTTGCTGATCCCCTCGTCGGAAGCCTGGTTGATCTTCATGAACATAGTTTTTCCTTTTGGCGTAACAGTCAGTACAAATGACCTCTTGTCGTTGTCATTTCTCGCCTTTTTCAAAAATCCCTGTTTGATAAATCCCTGGAGTATCCGGCTGAGATAGCCTTCGTCGATGTCCAGGGTTTGCATGATGCTGCGGGCGGTCGGACTGACCTGATTGTTAACTTCAAAAAGTACACGGGCTTCGGAAAGCGAGAGCGGACTGTCGAGTATGTGGCGGTTGAGGATACCGATCTGGTTGGTATAGAAGCGGTTAAAACGCCTGATCCGTTCAATGGCCCTGTCCATAATATCAATAAAAATAAATTAGTTGACTTTGTCAAGTATTTATCCATAAAATAAATCCGGACTTCATTCGTCATATGAGCAGGACAAACTCCATCTTGCCGCGCATGAAAAAATCGAAAATCACCATTGGCCATGTATTCAGAACCATTGTTTGGCCTCGAAGAAACATCGTTTTAGTAGGTCTGTTACTTATTGTGGTAAGCAAATTAGCGGGACTCGTGCTGCCGTGGTTGACAAAGTATCTGATCGATGACGTGATCACGAAAGGCGACGTGGAAAATTTGAAATTGTTCCTCGCCATACTCGTCGGATCGATCACAGTCAACGCGGTCACCTCGTTCATGCTGACCAGGTTGCTCAGCGTCGAAGCGCAACACCTGATATCAGTTCTACGTTCGCAGGTGCAGAAACAGCTACTGCGGCTTCCGGTGCGTTTCTTTGACAATACGAAATCGGGGGCCCTGGTATCCCGGGTGATGACAGACGTTGAGGGCGTTCGCAACCTTGTAGGTACTGGACTTGTCCAGCTTGTTGGTGGCGTCCTGCAAACTGCAATCTGCATCGCATATCTGATGTTTACAGACCCTGTACTCACCATTTATGCCCTGATACCGATGTTGGTTTTTGGTTTTATTTCCCTGAAAGCGTTTTCCATACTCAGGCCGGTCTTCCGCGAAAGAGGCGTATTGAACGCAGAGGTAACGGGCAGGCTGACGGAAACTTTGAATGGTATCCGGGTAATCAAGGGATTCAATGCCGAGAAACAGGAGGCGAAAGTCTTTGAACACGGGGTCGAAAAACTGTTCTTGAATGTCAAAAGAAGCCTCACATCGACAAGTCTCGTCACGAGCTCCGGTTCATTCCTGATCGGTATCGCAGCTGTGGCGATACTTGGGTTCGGCGGATTAAAGGTCATGCAGAACACAATGACCAGCGGCGAATTGTTGTCATTTACCTTGTTCCTCGGGTTTATGGTTGCACCGATTGTTCAGATGAGCAACATCGGCAGCCAGCTTACTGAAGCATTCGCCGGGCTCGACCGGACAGAAGAGTTAATGAATATGGAACCCGAAGACGATGCATCGATTCGCACGATACAAATCGGAAAAATTAAAGGCGACATCGTTTTTGAAAATGTCGCATTCTCTTATGAAGCAGGTAAAAGTGTATTGCAAAATATCAGCTTCGTGGCTCCTGCCGGTTCAGTAACCGCCCTTGTAGGAACTTCCGGATCAGGTAAAACGACAATAGCCGGACTGGCCGCAAGTTTTCTCAACCCCGTGTCCGGTAAAGTCACAGTGGATGATGTTGACCTGTCGCACATAAAACTCGACAGCTTCCGTAGCCAGCTCGGGGTTGTATTACAGGATGATTTTCTCTTCGAGGGAACGATTCGCGAAAACATTCTCTTCCCGCGGCCGGATGCGACCGAAGAACAATTGCTGAGTGCCGTGAAGGCAGCCCATGTCAACGAGTTCACCGACCGTTTCGAAGAAGGTCTGAAAACGGTGATTGGTGAACGGGGCGTTAAACTTTCTGGAGGGCAACGGCAGCGTGTGGCAATCGCCCGGGCAATCCTGGCCGACCCGCGTATGCTCCTCCTGGATGAAGCAACCTCCAATCTCGATACCGAAAGTGAATCCTATATCCAGGAAAGTCTTCGCAGCTTGATGAAGGGAAGAACCACCTTTGTAATTGCACACAGGCTGAGCACCATCCGGCAGGCGGATCAGATCCTTGTAATTGAACAAGGTCAAATTGTCGAGCGTGGAAAACACGACGAGCTCATCGCCAAAAAAGGAAGATACTTTGAGTTGTACACTTATCAGGCGAGGATATGAATAGTTTAAAGTTTGAAGTTAAAGTTTAAAGTTGTGCCGCAGGTAAGGGTACAGGTTGCCGGTAGTTCGGGGTGGTTTCAAGTTTCTGGTTTCAAGTGTTTCAAGTTTTAGACCTGAATGTGCGAGGCCCCCTTTTAAGGGAACAAAAGGGTGCGGGTGGGCTTGGTTCGAAGGTGGATGTCTAAAATTTAGAGTTTAAGATTGTTTAAAAGTTTTGAGTTTTAAGGTTCAAGAGTTTAGATGCGAAATTGTAACAACTTAAATTTCAAATTTCCAACTTAAATTAAAGAGTCCCTTGCCGGCTGGGAACCAACAAGGGACTTCTGATGCATTTGCAACGCAGTTTAGATGTATTCGTTCTGATCGGGATTCCCGAAATTCGCGTCCTGGCTGATTTCGTTTGACGGTGACTTTTGTGAAGACTCGCGCGAGGTATTCTGGAAACTTGGATCTGGTGTCTTGCGTGTTCTTGTCTTCCGCGGTTTAACAAGATCCGCATCCGTGTCCGCAAATTCAGTTTGTCCGGAGCCTGAACTTTGACTTGCGTAAGTGCCTCGCGAATATTGTGACCCACCGACCGTCACTTCTCCTGTTTCAAGAATACTTTTGAATCTCCGCAGGTCGTCCTTCATCATCTTTTCAACAACGGGATTAAATAGTTTACCTGCAATAGTGCCTACATCGCCTGCCGGCAGCCGGTATGTCATGTGCACGTGTATCTCTGTGCCGCGGTCACCAGGGGCATCTTTGAATACGACTTCACCTGCGTTATCGATGGTAGAACCGGGCTGTGATGCCCATGTTAATAATTCCTGCGGTCTGTCTTCGGTGATCAAAGCCTTCCATGTTACCGTACCAACGCCTCCAGGCACCCGCGCCTTCCATGTCGAGTTTACACTGTCCTCTTCCGTCACTTCTTCCAGATGTTTCATGAACAATGGGAGATTTTCGAGTTTTCTCCAGAATGCATAAACTTCCGATCTCGGTTTGTTGACAGTAAAGGTACCTTTGATCTCCATTGCTGAAGTCTTACGCGTTACGGTATTTGAGTTCCTTCCAATGGCATTGTTGACCATGCAATATCCCGTTAGTCCCCTGGAAAGGAGAACGCCTCCGGCTATTGCCATTGATAAACCACCCAATGAGCCAATGTGCCGTAAACCGTAAACGGTGGCTGCCGCTCCTATAAACGTAGAAAGTATTCGTTCTCCCGGGCCAACATTGATGTTGGTAGAACCTGTGGCAGGTGGCAGCATGCTCTTTGCATCTTCCGGATTCGTCATTGTCAATGTGTCTGATTCCATAGTTTGAATATTAATATTTAAGAAGTCCCAGATGGAAATAAAGCGGTGACTGATCCGTATGCTAAAAAAAATAGCGGATTGGCATGTTCAGCATTGACAGATTCAGTTCCTGCAATTGAGAAGAGAATGGGTAAAAAATGCATGCGTACATCTTCCACAAAATGCCGGCATTGCACGAAAAAAATATAAAATTCAGTAAGTCAACTTCTTAAGAAACAAAAAAAACTGGTCCCGTCCACATTTCTATTTTTGATGAATATGTGGTCCTGTCTGTATGGGGACTCCTTTACACACAGCGTAACTGCTGCTCAGCTAGCGTTTTCTTCCCACCAGCCAAACAATCAGAACGGCAACTGCCACAACAAGGGCAAGCCCTGTGTAGAACCCGGCACTGAAAATATCGGCGATGGCTTCACAACCTGTCAGGGCCAGCATCATGATCATGAGAATTATTACAAACAGATTTTTCATATGACTATTTATGTGATTTTCTTTTTATAGGCTGGCGATCTTCCGGTTTCACGACATGATTGGGTTGAAATGCTTCCGGTTCGCGGAGCTCAACGGGACGTTTCGACCTCTTACGGATCTTCATGTTCAAGACTTCAACGCCGAGCGCAAATGCCATTGCGAAATAGATATACCCCTTCGGAACATGAACGTGCAGACCTTCCACTACCAGTACAAGCCCGATCATCATCAGGAACGAGATAGCGAGTAGCTTCATGGCAGGGTGCCGGTGAATAAAATCACTGATTCTGTTCGCGAACACCAGCATCACTACCAATGCGGCAACAATTGCGATGATCATGATCAGGATACTGTCCACCAGTCCGACCGCCGTCAGTATGGAATCAAAGGAAAAAACAATATCCAGTAAAATGATCTGGATGATGGCGCTGCGGAATGAAAGCACCTTTTTGCCGGCCGCACTCTCCTCCTCACCTTCCAGCTTTGCATGAATTTCGGACGTACTTTTCCAAAGAAGGAATAGTCCCCCGGCAATGAGAATAACATCTCTGAAGCTCAATTCGAAATCGCGGATGGTTATAAAAGGATCCTTCAGTCCAATGATCCAGCTGATGGTTAGCAGCAACCCGATCCTCACCAACAAGGCCAGTAAAATACCGACAGATCGTGCTTTGTTCTGCTGGGCCGCCGGTAATCTGCCGGAGGTGATTGAGATAAAAACAATGTTATCAATACCCAGAACGATTTCCAGGAATGTCAGCGTCAAAAGGCTAACCACACCCTCCGTTGTCAGCAGCACTTCCATAAGTTTGACCTTTTACGGAATATGCCTAAAGATTATACCATATAGTTTTTCTGGCGCGGTGAATTGTTAGCGTTCGTCTTGGCCAACGTTCCGTGTGGATGAATTTACCCAACCTGGCATATGATTTTAACACGCTATATCCTATGGAAGTGCGGCCTGTTGAATCCCCTTTTTACTTAAGATTCGGTGTTACGATGATCACCATTGCAATCCTGGCCGCGGCGTTGCACCTGGGACGTGCCATCTTCGTCCCGATCTTTTTTGCCATATTACTTGCCACGCTGCTGCTCCCGATCGTACAATTCCTGCAGCGAAAGCGCCTTGGCAAAATACTTTCGATTGCAGTGACGCTGTCCGTTGCCGTTTTACTCATCACCATCATACTCTATTTTTTATCCACCCAGATTGGAAATTTTCTGGATGATATTCCAGCGCTTCAAAAACGTTCAAGGGAACTATTGTGGCAAGGCCAGAAGTGGGTGAATGATCATTTGAACATCGGATTCAAAGCGCAGAAGGAATATATAGACGACACTGCCGACAAAATGAATTCGCCCGATATTCTGGGCAGGACTTTTCTGTCTATCACAGCAGCGATCTCTTACATTCTATTTTTACCGATATATACCTTCCTGATTCTTTATCATAAGGACATGATCAAGAAATTCCTGATCACAATGTTTAAGGACGGAAACCAGGAAAAAGTCCGTGAGGTACTGGTTGAATCAAAACTGATGTCACAGCAATACATTACCGGCTTGCTGATTGAACTCTGTATTGTTTTCTTGCTGAATTCTGTTGGATTCCTCCTGCTCGGCATCAAGTATCCGATTTTTCTTGGATTGGTCGCAGCGCTGCTTAACATTGTCCCTTATATCGGAATGATCGTTGCAAACATCATCTGCATCATCATCACCATAATGTCCACAATTAATCCGATCAACGCCTTGTGGGTAGCAGCAGTTCTGATAGGCGTTCAATTAATAGACAACAACATCCTGATGCCGCTGATTGTCGGGAACAAAGTGAAACTGAATGCCATTGCCATCATTGTGGGGGTACTTGTGGCCGGAGCGCTCGCCGGCATCGCTGCGATGTTCCTCGCCATTCCTGGTCTTGCCCTTCTGAAAATTATTTTCGAACGGGTCGAACATCTCCATCCATGGGCGATGTTGCTCGGCGATGAGACCACCATCGAAGAAGAACAGAAAAACCCGGTGCGAAGGGCTTTTTACAGGGTGAGAAAAAAATCGGCAGAGAAAAAAAAACCTACTGTCCGCTAGTATTGCCCTTCGAAGAGCCGGCGTCGTTGTTGCGGCGACTGTCATTCCGCTTGAAATATCGTCTCAAAAGAAAATTACTCCGGAGGGCCTCCATATTTTCATCAAGTTTCTGCGAAGCTTGCTCGGTATTTCGCATCGTATGACGCAAACTGTTGGCAAATGACGAATCCTGCAGCAAGACGCCAAAAGCGTTGTCCTTTTCGTTCAGCCTCGCACTCAGCTGCATAAGCCGTTGAGCAACAATATCCGAATGCATAGTGACGTATTTGAAATTTTGCAGGGCCTGCGCAAACGTCTGTGCGTACGTGGAGTCATAAACCAGGGTTGTCAACAATCCATTACCGGTTTTCATATCGACCAGCATCGAGTTCAGTTCCGCAGTGGCTGCCGCCGTATTGTGAGTGGTTTGTTTCAGGTTGGCGACGGCGTGCCGAAAATCGTTGGAAACTGTGCCATTGGTAAAAAGTTCACCAACGAGGCCTTCTCCCTTGTTCACTCGTTCCGTGAGCTGTTTCAGGCCAACGGTGAGTGATCGCGTATTCTCCCCGACTTCTTTTGCAATGTCAATCAATTCCTGTGTGCCGGCTTGCAGGTGTGTTTTAAGAGTGTCGTACTCACTGATCCCTCTGTTCGAGGCACCGGGGCTGATGACGACGATTTTATTGCCCACGAGTCCATCCGATCCCACGGTCGCGATTGCGTCTTTGGAAATGAAGTGATGCTGGTTATTCTTTAAAGAGAGTGTAACGTTGACTTTATCCTGCGACATGATCCTGACGTCGGTCACCGTTCCCACCTTAACCCCGGACAACCAGACGTTGTCGCCTTCCTTCAGCCCTTCAACGTTCTTAAAGACCGCCGTGACCTCGAATGTCCGGCTGAATATATTATTCTCGCTCCCGATAAAAAAAACGGCTACCAGGAATAGCGCCAGCCCACCCAACACAAACGCCCCAAGTTTCACCTGCTGCGCAATTTCTTTTGTTTCCATATTTCGTTAGTAATTAAAAAATGGTTCCAGATCAGCGTCCTTCGCGTTTCGTAATTCCTCAAAGGTGCCCTCTATCTTGCAGCGTCCATCGACCAGACCAATGATCCGGTCCGAAGTATGTTTTGCGCTGCTGATATCGTGTGTTATAATTATTGACGATGTGTGATATTTTTCACGCACCGACAAAATCAAATCGTTGATTTCAGTGCTGGTTATCGGGTCGAGCCCGGCGGTGGGCTCGTCATACAGCATGATCTTCGGGTTAAGTATCAGCGTACGGGCAATTCCAATTCTTTTTTTCATACCACCGGATAATTCCGCAGGCATCATATTCACTGCGTGCTGTAACCCGACATCATCCAGGGCGGTCATTACAAGCTCGTGAAGTTTTTTCGAGTCGTGGATACCAAGATTCCTTTTTAACGGAAACTCCAGGTTTTCACGGACTGTCATCGAATCGTATAAAGCACTCCCCTGGAAAGAAAAACCGATTTCGAGCCTGAGCTCGTTCAGCTCCTTTGGAGACAATTTGAATACCTCCTTACCCAATATATTTATATATCCGCTATCCGGCCTGATCAATCCAACCATGCATTTGATCAACACGGACTTTCCCGTTCCAGAACGACCGAGGATCACGAGATTCTCACTTTCATACAGAACAAGGTTCACGTCATTAAGAACCGGCCTGTCGCCAAACGCCTTTTTCAAATTGCGGACGGAAACAACGACATTTCCATTCTTCTGATGTGCGGAACGCGCCGAAGCCGTATGAACATGCTGCGAGGTCATCTCCGAAAAAGATTTGTGAATTGGAGCGACAGTAAGTCAATGACAAAGATCAGGATCATGGAGACAACAACGGAAGTATTTGCCGCTTTCCCGACCCCTGTGGTTCCCTTTTCAGAATGATAACCGGCATAACAACCGACAATACCTATGGCGAATCCGAAGAAAGCCGACTTGATCAGGGATGAAAATATGTCGAGGTAACTGATGTTTTCGGAAACTTCGTTGAAGTACAAAAGGAAGCTGGAGTTATTAAAGAAATTCACCATCAGAAACGATCCGATAAGCGCGACGACGTCAGCATAAACCACCAGGATCGGAAGCATCAACGTTGTTGCAGTGATCCGTGTCACAACCAGGTACGAGAACGGCCGGGTCCCCGAGACCTCCATTGCATCGATCTGTTCTCCGACTTGCATGCTACCCAGTTCCGCCCCGATGTTTGAACCCAGTTTTCCGGCACAAATCAATCCCGTGATCAGGGGGCCCAGGGACCGGATGACCGCTTGCGAAACAAGGGACGGCAACCACGATTCCGCACCGAACGATGCCAGGGAGGGTCTGGACTGCTTGGTGAAGACAATACCGGCGAGAAATGCTGTGAAGGTGATCAGAAACAATGATTTATTCCCAACCATAAAACATTGCCGGAGAATTTCCCGGCCTTCGTAAGGAGGAAAAAAGAAATGCTTGAATACCTTTTGAACAAAAGAATATATATCAGCCAGACGCAACAAGAACTTTCTCACCTTCATCACCAAATATCAACTCTTACTGTAGGTTCTATTAACATGCCATACATGGCCGCAGAATTTTATCCGGGAATATATATTTCACTCCTGTGATCCAGGTTTCCTTGGGGAAATTCGTACCCATTGAAATTTACACGCGTGCAATTCAACAGCACGACGTCCGGTTTGTCCTCGTTGATCGGCATAAGTTTTTGTGAAAACAAAATCATTAAGGGTCATGGTCGAGAAAGGTAAAGGAAAAAAAATCCTGCGGAAATTCTTGAGGATAGTTGGGTGGTTGATGATCTCAATGCTCCTGTTGCTGATACTCGTCATCGTCGCGGTACAACTGCCTCCTGTTCAAAACAGCCTTACACAAAAGGCAGTAGGCTTTCTCGAAAAAAAACTGGGAACAAAGGTATCCCTTGACCACATTAACATCTCCTTCCCAAAAACGATCATCCTTGAAGGACTCTATTTCGAAGACCAGAATAAGGATACTTTACTTTACGCGGGAAGATTCTCAATAAACACGGACCTTTTTGCCCTGGCATCAAGGAAAATAGAGTTGAATGAAATCGGACTCGAGAACGGCAGGGCGTATGTCAACCGGCCGGAGACAGATAGCGCCTATAATTTCAGCTATATCCTCAAAGCATTTGCGGGCGATTCCACAGCCACACCTGATACGCTCGAAGAAAAAGGCTGGAAGATCTCCGTTGAGCGTATCGACCTGGAGAACATCATAGCCAGGTACCACGACTACCTTACCGGGAATCTTGTTGACCTGGACCTCGGAGAACTCGAAGTCTCCATCAGCGAATTTGACCTCGATAAAATGAAAATAGTGGTTGATGAGATCAACCTGTCAGATACAAGAACCGCCGTCGTCCAAACCAAACAGCCGGAAGTCACCGAGGAGGTCGCCGAAGAACAACAACCGTTTACCTACGACATCGGCGTCGCAAAGATCACGCTGGAGAATATCCATGGCTCATTTACCCAGGAGGCATTGGGAAAGATGATCCGGCTGGACCTGGAGAAATCTGAACTCGTGACCGACAAGATCGACCTGAAGGCAAACCGCATCGACCTGCGCAAATTTTCCCTGATGAACAGTTTCCTCTCCTTGCAGCAACGCAAGCCGCCGTCTGCTGCGCCGGCCAAAACCTACGATCCAGAACCGGTCAGGGAAAAAATTGCAGAGGAAAGTACACCGTGGATCATTACGCTGAATGAACTCGAACTGGATGGCAACAGCCTACAGTATTATGATTTTACAAAACCGCACGCGAAAGGATCGGTTGATTTCGATCACCTTTGGTTGACCAGTCTGATGATCAATGCCCGCGACCTCATTATTGAGGGGACAGCCGTAAAATGCAATCTTCAAAACCTGAGCTTCCGGGAAAAAAGCGGATTCATCATCAACCGTTTCAGCACATTGGTTGATTTCGATGACCAGAAACTCAACATATCCGATTTACGCCTCGCAACCGGCAACAGCAGGATTCAAATTCAGGCCAATGCGTTATCGCCCTCCTTCGCGAACATCGCTCAAAACTACCCCCAGACACGATTTCGCGCGAAGCTTCATAACACAACAATCAGTCTGAGGGATATCTTATACTTTAACCCGACGCTCAGAGACAGTCTGCCCATTAATCTCCCATTGTATTCAAAACTTGTTTTAGATGGATCGATGAACGGATCGGTTGGAGATATCAATATTGAGCACTTCACAGCAAGGGCATTCTCCGACACTTATCTGAAAACCCATGGCAAGATCGCTGGCCTCCCCAAAACCGAAAATGTTCAGTTGAATCTGACGGTTGACAAACTCCACACAACGAAGAAAGATCTTGATGTCATTCTTGTCGACACCTTGATACCCGAGTCCATCGGGATTCCCGAGTGGATCACGCTTCAGGCGAAGTATGATGGCTCATTAAAAAAATCGGGTTTTTCGGCGCAGCTTTCCAGTAGCCTTGGCGCGGCCGATCTCAGCGGAAAGATGAATCTGGATTCCGCATCCGCAGCAAGGGGTTACGAGGCCGCCCTGATCATCAAAGACCTCGACGCCGGTATGCTGCTCAAAAAACCGGACACACTCGGCAAATTAAACGCGGAAGCTTACACAAATATTCACGGTCTTGCATTTCACGAGCTGACGGGAGAAATTCACTTGTTGGTGAAGGAGTTTGAATATTACCAGTACCGTTACGAAAACTTCAAAGTGGATGCCAACATTCTGAATGGCATTTATACTGGAACTGCGTCTTTAAAAGATGAAAATCTGGACTTCTTGCTAAACGGTTCCCTCGACTACAGCGACGAGGTGCCGCGATACGCCATGAACCTCGACGTTAAAAATGCAAACTTTAAAGCCCTCGGCCTCGCCGAACGGCCGCTGAAAGCCAGGGGAATCCTGGTTACCGACATCGCCACTGACGACTTCAAAAGATTAAACGGTACCGTAGGACTCAGGAAGGTCGCGATCTTCAACGGTGAAGCCCTGTATGCGGTGGATTCACTGCTGTTCGCATCCCTGGACGAGATCGGCAAATCAGAGCTTAAGATCGAATCGGACCTTTTATCCGGCTACTTTGAAGGGTCATTTAATGTGCTGTCGACAGCGGATGTTTTAAAAGAATATCTGAACACCTATTATTCGCTTCACGATAGTACCCTGGTGCCGAAGAAAGACGCCCCTCCCCAGCATTTCAATTTTCACCTGCAATTGAAAAAAACCGAGTTACTAACCGACATCATCATACCGGAACTTGAATCGTTTGTTCCAGGAGAAATCAAAGGCGAGTTCAACAGTGAAAAGAAACAGCTGGATCTTCAAATTGACATCCATCAGATCGTTTATTCAAAGATTGGCGTTAAATCATTTATTCTCTCAACCACCTCTGACCGGTCAGCGCTGAATTATAATATCCTGGCAGATGAAATAACGATTGACTCCCTGAAGATCGACGGGGTTGAATTCAGCGGAACGGTTGCCAATGACTCTATCAACACGAGCCTGGTTATCCTGGACTCTTCAGATCGGCAGAAGTATATCCTGGGTGGTATATTCAAAAGCCTGGCGGATGAGTACCAGTTTACTTTTTTACCGGATCGCGTTAGACTGAATTATGTGGACTGGAGTGTGAACCCCGACAATTACCTGCGTTTCGGCGGTGAAAAGATGCTTGCAAAGGATATCGAGCTTTCAAATATTCGTGAACGCATTATTATTGATTCCAAAGACGATGCGGCTTCCACGCTCTTCATCGGCTTCCGTGAGCTGAACCTGGAATACCTCGTGAGTATGGTTAACAGAGAAAAAGCTGCGTCAGGGCTTTTGCACGGCGATATCTTTGTGGTGCCTGACACGAGCAGGATGACATTCACCGCCGACATCGGTATCAAAGACTTTAATCTTTCCGAGATTCCCTGGGGTGACGTGGCGCTCTCTGTAAAACATGCGACACCATCCCGCTTTGATGTTCTTTTTTCAATTTCCAGCAGGGCAAATGATCTGCGCTTGAACGGGTACTACATTGCGGGTGTTGATCCCCTGATAGACCTTAACGCAGCCATCCGGAAATTCAACCTTACAAGCGTGGAGCCTCTCACAATGGGCCAGACAAAGGATCTCAAGGGATCATTGACGGGCGGTTTTCGAATACAAGGCTCAATGGCAAAGCCGCTGATCGATGGCGCATTGAATTTTGACAGCGTCTCATTCTTTTCCACCTATCTGAAAACGCCATTCAGTGTTGATAACGAAACCATTTCCCTGACAAGAAACGGAATCGTTTTTGATCATTTCACGTTGTTGGATAACAGGAAAAATAAGGGTGCGATCGACGGCATCATCCGGACAACCGACTACAGCAATTTTGCTTTTGATCTCGATATTACCACAAATAATTTTCGGTTACTCAATACAACCGAAAAAGACAACGAGCTGTTTTATGGGCGGATCGATGTCGATGCCAACATCGCTGTTCGCGGAGAGATGAATGAGCCCGCTGTTACAATGCAGGTGGCCCTCGGGCCGAGCAGCCACCTGACGTATGTTGTGCCACAATCAGAAGCGGGTGTCATGGAAGCAGAGGGGATCGTACGCTTTGTCGACAAGACATTCAAAGGCGATCCTTTCATGCAAAACATCAATCCTGAAGATACCGTGAAATCGCAATTCCGCGGATTGCACCTCACCGCAAGGATAGAGCTGACAGATAGGGAAACATTTACCATCATCATCGACCCCACTACCGGGGATCAGCTGACGGTAAGAGGAAATACTACGATGACCCTGAATATGGACCCCACCGGCGACATGGATTTGACGGGACGTTATGAGATTACCGAAGGAACTTACAACCTGTCTTTTTACAAATTCGTGAAACGTGAGTTCAAGATCGAGAAAGGCAGTACGATGATCTGGGAAGGCGATCCGCTGAATGCCGACATGGATATCAACGCAATTTATGACGTTGAAACCGCGCCGATCGATCTGTTCGGATCGCAGGCGCAGGGTGAACCGGAAACAGTGTTGAGCCGCTACAAACAACGGCTGCCATTTCACGTTTTTATGAATATCAAAGGCGAGTTGCTGAAACCGGAAATTTCCTTCCGCCTTGATATGCCCGAAGGCGAGCGTGATTACGCCGATGGAAACGTCTACTCCCGCCTGATGGATATTAATACCAGGGAAAGCGATTTAAACAAACAAGTCTTCGCCTTGCTGATCCTCAAGCGTTTCATTTCAGATAACCCATTTGAAAGTCAGGCTTCCGGAAGTATCGAGGAGACTGCCAGAACCAGTGTAAGCAAATTGCTGACCGATCAGCTCAACAGGTTGTCAGAAAACATCCGAGGGGTTGAACTCAGCTTTGATGTCAAATCTTATGAGGATTATTCTTCAGGCAGCGGCCAGGGCCAGACGCAGCTTCAACTTGGATTGTCCAAGAATCTTTTCAACGACAGGCTGGTCGTAAAAGTCGCCGGCAATGTGGGACTTGAAGGAGAAAGCACCGGTGGCGACGTCACAGATTATATCGGGGATATTGCCCTCGAATACAAACTGACGCATGATGGCCGATTCAGAATAACAGGATTCAGGAACAGCAACTATGATATGATCGACGGAGAACTGACTGAAACCGGAACGGGGCTTATCTACGTCAAGGATTACAATTTGTTGGGTGAACTATTCAAGCCGAATGCGAAAAATAAAAAGCACTAGGACAGAAATGTCGACGAAGTTTTGCAGAGGGGTTCTCCGCGCCCTTGGTATTGCTTTGCTTTTATCGTCGTGCACGGCAATGAAATATGTGCCAGAAGGAAACGTGCTCTATACGAAATCCGATGTTAAACTAATTCCCAGTGGCAGAGTAAGAGCAAAGAAAAAGATCAAGGAACTCCTTTACACCAATATCAATCCGAAGCCTAATACCTCCATCCTTGGAATGAGACCTGCATTGTGGTTCTATTACATCGCAGGCGACCCGCAGAAAAAAGGACTGCGAATGTTCATTCGGAATAAATTGGGGCAGGCCCCGGTTTATATGGAGGATGTCGACGCAGATAAAACTGCGGAATTGTTAAAAGGCCATCTGAAAAACAATGGGTACTTCCATGCGAACGTCAAGTCAAAAATTGAGGTTGATGATAAAAAAGGAAGTGTGTTATTCACGGCTTACGTGCACCGGCCATATACTATTGGCAATGTCAGTACACCCACCATCGACACCCTGTTCACCAATATCGATTCTCTTAAGAAGGAGTCGTTTGTTAAGACCGGTCAGCGTTATAACCTCGAGAGACTAAAAGCGGAACAGGAAAGGCTGGAGGAAGCACTGGAGAATCTTGGATTTTATTTTTTTGACGACCGGCACCTGATCTATGAGGCCGATAGCACCGTTGGAGACAACAAAGTAGATCTTACGCTGATGCTGGAAAGCGGTGTCCCGCCAAAAGCTAAAAAGATCTATTATATCGACAAGATTTATGTTTACCCCGACTATACGCTCATGCTCGACACGATCCCTTACGGGGATACGTTGAAGATCCGTGGCTTTCACTACATCGACCGGCAAAAGAATTTCAGGCCATCGGCGATTACCAATGTGATCAACATCAAGCCGGGAAGACCTTACAAGCGCCTCGATCGCGAGTACACACTTAGTCACCTGATGGAATTAGGAGCATTCAAATTTGTGAACATCCGTTTTGTCGAATCAAAAAAAGACTCTGCGAAACTCGACGCAAATATTTATCTGACTCCGTTTATGAAGAAGTCAATTCGCGCCGAGTTCCAGGCAACATCGAAATCCAATAACTTCGTTGGCCCGGGGCTGACAGTGACTTTTAGCAACCGAAATGCGCTGCGTGGTTCGGAAAAACTCGACCTTACGCTAAGCTCCGGTTACGAAGTTCAGATCAGCCGCAAAACTGCCGGCGCCCTGAATGCAATTGAGATCGGTGGCGAGGCCCGGTTGTCGTTCCCAAGGATACTGCACCCGTTCAAAGTCCGCTACCCCTCAAAAAAATACCTTCCGACAACCGACATCATCATGGGATCGCGGATCCAGCAACGGCTGAATTTTTTCAATTTGAATTCATTTAATCTCTCCTATGGATATGCCTGGAAAGAGAATACATTGAAACACCATGAATTTTATCCGGTGGATATCAATTTTGTGCAGTTGGGAAAAGCCTCGACGGAATTCACCGAAATGCTCAAGAAAAACGTTTTCCTTGCGCGGTCGTTCGAAAATCAGTTTATTCCAGGTGCACGGTACAGCTATACGCTGAATACCCAACTCAATGAAAAGCGCGTCGAGAAGTTCCGCGAAAGAGAATTTGAGCCTTCGCACTTTTACTTTAATGGAAAGATCGATATCGCGGGAAATTTAATACAGGCCCTCAGGGGCAATAGCTTCAAACAGGACATGTCTGAGGCGACGAAGGAAAATATTTTGGGTTCCCCTTATTCGCAGTTTATGCGCGGCGAGGTTGATTTCCGTCATTACTGGCAGATCAGCGAGCGCAAACAGTTCGTCTCGCGCCTCAACACCGGCGTAGGCTACGCATATGGAAACGCGATCGTCATGCCTTACATTAAACAATTCGCAATCGGAGGCTCTACCAGCATCCGGGCTTTTCCGGCCCGGTCGCTTGGCCCCGGGACTTATTATGTAAAAAACGACTCAAGCTCGGAGAATCGTCTGTTATTCATAGATCAGCGCGGCGATATAAAGATCGAAGCAAATGGGGAGCTTCGCCTGGAATTAAGCCGGACCTTCAAACCGGCCATTTTCATCGACGCGGGAAATATCTGGCTGATCCGGACGGATGTGACAAGACCGGGGGGGAAATTTATGAAGCAGGAATTCATGAGGGAACTGGCGGTTGGCACCGGAGTGGGTTTAAGAATGGATTTTAACTTCTTTGTATTGCGGCTTGACCTAGCCTTCCCGTTGCGCAAGCCCTGGCTGCCGGCGGGTGAACGCTGGGTTCACAATGACATCGATCTGGGAAGCAGCAGATGGCGGCAGGATAATCTCATTTTAAACATTGCCATCGGCTATCCCTTCTGATTTCCCCAGGCACTACTTTTTGTGTAATCTTTTCCTCCGAAATCGGAGAGATCACCGTGTTAGCTGAAGGTATAGTATTAAAAGCATAACCCATAAAGTGCTAAACACATGAAGACAAGTTTAATATTCTTATTAGGCATGGGGATGGGAGTCGTCCTCGGTTTATTATTGGCACCGGAACCGGGTAGAATAACCCGTAAAAAGATCAGGGCCGAAGCCGACAGGATCATTGACAAAGCTTTGGCAAAAAAACAGTTAAAGGAATTGGAGGCTGACGGTATTGTTACGACAACGGCCGTTAAGTCCCGAGAACGTTATACTTTATCTTAAGAGTTATGGCAATGGATTTCTTTTATAAAGCAGCAGGTGCGGTCCTGGCGCCATTCAGATACGCCGAAAGGGAAGTCAAAAATGCGAAGGAGAATCTGAAGGAGGATGCCCAGGCAGCATTGGCCAAAGTGTTAAAAATGGCTGTCATGGTATTTTGCTCCCTGCTCTTCCTTCTTTTCATCAGTATCACGGTCGCCATGGCGATCAACAGATCAATGGGAAGCGAGTGGGCCGGATTCGCAATTGTCGCCGGGTTTTATCTTTTGGTGGGTGTGGCAATGTACATCTGGAAGGAAGCAACTGACGCAAAACACGAGCACCATCATCATCATCGCAAAACCGTGGGTGCCTAAGCACAACCGATTTGCCGGATAAAGATACAGGAAGTGTGAGGGCGATTTTGGACGATCGGAAAATTACCCTGATGGTAAGGATCTGTCGCACTTCCTGGCTCTTTCAAAAAAAACTTTTTAGGGCTTCTTGCGCCGGAAATTTCGTTTTGGACTGAATGAACGATTGCTTTTCATCATCGGCCGGTAATGCGGCCCTTCTCCTAACTCCGACGGCAATGGGAGCTTGTGGATGTCCTTGCCGATCAGTTTTTCAATTCTTAGAAACTTTTGCTGATCTTTTTCATTGATGAAAGTAATTGCCGTCCCGGTAGTCTCGGCGCGCGCAGTTCTTCCAATTCGATGGATATAATCTTCTGCATCGTGCGGTGTGTCGAAATTGATTACGAGTCCTATTCCATCGACGTCAATACCGCGCGATAAAATGTCGGTTCCAACCAGTACCTGTACCTGACGGTTCTTGAACTGGTTGAGGATCGCTTCCCTTTCGATCTGTTCGAGATCGGAGTGAAACGCTTTTACATTCAGGCCCTGACGTAAAAGATCGCTACCGAGCTTTTTAACATTTTCCTTGGAGTTGGAAAATATCAATACGCTGTTATAACTCTCCTTGCCCAGAAGCTTCTTCAGCAAGCTGATTTTCTGGTGATCGTACACCATATAGGCCTGTTGAAGTATGCCTTCCGCAGGTTTTGAAATGGCCACACTTACTTCTTCCGGGGAATTCAAGATTCTGTTCGCCAGTGTGCGGATCTTCGGAGGCATCGTGGCGGAAAACAGCAACGTTTGCCGTTTCGCGGGCAGATGTCGAATGATGCTGACGATATCGTCATAGAATCCCATATCCAGCATGCGATCTGCTTCGTCAAGAACCAGGTGCTGCAAATGCGAAAAATTGATCCTGCCGGAGGCTAAAAACGATAGAAGTCTTCCAGGCGTGGCGATGATGATATCCGCGCCTTCTTCGATCGCCTTGCGTTGCTGGTCCCATGTCGCCCCATCGTTGCCTCCAAAAATTGATTTGGAGCTTACGCCCAGGAAATAGCCAAGGCCTTCTACCTGCTGGTCAATCTGTTGTGCCAGCTCACGCGTCGGCGCAATAATTAAAGTATTCAGGTGCCGGTTCTCAGTGCGATTGATCTTGTCGAGAATAGGCAGAATGTAAGCTGCCGTTTTCCCGGTTCCTGTCTGTGCGCAGGCGATTACATCCTTGTTTTCAAGAATGAGCGGTATTGTCTGTTGCTGGATTGGAGTGGGCTTATCAAAGCCCATAGCGTCAAGTCCCTCGAGTAGCCTCGGATCGAAATTAAAGTTCTTAAAAGTCACTTATCGGTTAAAAAATGGTGTAAAAAAGTCGGCGCATCCTCAAAGATACAAAGATTTCTATGGATAAATAAATCGCCGTATCCATAACCCCGTTGACCTGGGAAAAGTTGCAAAACCATGTTGATTGCCCACGCCCTTCCCTTGGCCTCGAAATGGAGGCCCAATCGACAATCATGCGTTCGGCATTGCTTTCGAACACCTCGCCCTCCGAACGGATATCCAGGTCGCCAATGGGCGAAAGCACGTATAAAGATCCGATGCCGCTCCTGCCAATCCCCGCGCAAGTAATCCAGCCGGGCATACGCGTTGGCGAGTCTTGTGCGATCAGACCCCGCAAAACACATTAAATCCTCCGTCGACCGGAATTGTAACACCCGTTACAAACTTTGACGCATCCGAACACAAAAAAATAAGCGCCCCAATCAATTCATCCGGTTCTCCAAACCTGTTGTATGGCGTATTCCTGATGGCAGCTTCACCCCTGGCAGTATACGATCCGTCGGCATTCGTCAATAGGGTTCGATTCTGTTCTGTTAAAAAGTATCCGGGCGCGATCCCATTCACACGGATACCTTCGCCGAATTTTTTGACCATTTCCACAGCCAGCCATTCCGTAAAATTCATTACTGCGGATTTCGCCGCCGAGTATCCAACAACCCGGGTGATCGGCCTGTATGAGGCCATCGATGCGATGTTGACAACCGCCCCATGCTTGCGTCGCGCCATATCCTGACAAAAGATCTTGCATGGCAAAACCGTTCCGGTGAGATTCAGGTCGACAACTTTTTCGAACTCGTCAATATCAAGCTGAAAAAAAGTCTTGTCCGGCGCCACTACGGCTCCTGGTAAATTTCCTCCTGCGGCGTTCACAAGAATGTCGATAGAACCGAAATGCTTCAGGATCGTTTCGTTCGCTGCTTCCAGCTCCGCCGCCTTGAGAACATCGGCCTTGACAAAGAGGCATTTTCCGCCTGAGTCATTTATTGAGTCCTGAAGTTCCTTGCCAGCATCGGCCCTGCGGCCAACGGCAACCGTCATCACTCCGGCAGCTGCAAGCCCGCGCACCATGGCCGTTCCCAGTACACCCGTACCTCCCGTCACCACGGCCACTTTGCCCTGAATGTTAAATAAGTTTTGTGTTGTCATAAATTATGGCCATCGTTTTTTGCATTGACTCAAATCGGAATGAGCGTGGAATTCAGATGATTGTGACCAACGAGATCCCAATAGAAGAATTTCTTCACTTGAAACAGCCATCCACGAGCAACACAGGCGCCACGCTTAGTATGTAAATGGTTTCCCCTCCGAGATGATCTCCTGATTTTTTTCATCAAACGTTACTTTCGAACCCGTTCGCAATGCGGCATTCGCCATCATGCAGGCAATCGAATGGCTATACCCGGCCTCAACAGGAGCATTTGTTTCCTTTTTACTTCTCACACATTCCATCCAGTTCCGCATGTGATTTGATGTCGTTACATCGCCACCCGTATTTGCGCTTGAAACCGTTTTTACCCCCAAACCTCCGAGGCTGAGCTCAGGTAATAAATTCGGTTTCATGTTCATGGCAGCTGCGAAATTTTCGCGTAGCCCACCGTTGGGCGATACCATATTCGTATTGAGGTTAAGCTCTCCGCCATTGGAGAAATATATTTCCTTGGGATTTTCGTCGCCGTTGTGCATTCGTGAGGCGAAAGTGACCTGGAATCCGGAGCCTGGATCATTTTCCGGTCCATAATCAAATACGGCCGTCATCGTATCCGGATTCTGACGTCCATCTTTCCAGACATATACTCCGCCGTTGGCTACGACACTCCTCGGATGTTTCAGGCCGGTGAACCAGTGTACGGTGTCGATCTGATGACTCATCCACTGCCCGGGCAAACCCGACGAATAGGGCCAGAACAACCTGTATTCAAGATGCTTTCTGGCATTGAATGCCTCAAAAGGCCTGTTCATCAGAAATCGTTTCCAGTCGGTGTCCTGTTCGCGCATTTTTTCAACCAGTTCTGGTCTGCGCCAACGCCCTGGCTGGTTAACATTCCATGTGAGCTCAACCATTGTGACAGGACCGAACTGCCCGGTCTGGATAAAATTCGCTGCCGCATGATAATTTTGTCCGCTTCTCCGCTGCGAACCCACCTGGATAACCTTTTTCGCTGCGCGGATCGCCTTTAGCGCTGCGCGGTTGTCTTCCATTGTTTCTGCGAAGGGTTTCTCCACATATACATCACAACCAGCCGTGACAGCCTCAATCGCATGAAGCGCATGCTGGAAATCGGATGTGCTAATGATCACTGCATCCACTCCTTTCGAGTCGAACAATTCTTCGTTATTACGGTATGCCTGTATGTCATGAGCGAATTTCTCCTTCAACACTGCCTGGCCCTCCTCACGACGGATCTTCCATATATCCGAAACTCCAATGATATCAAAATTCAATTCCTTATTATGAATCAGGAACGCGGGCAGCAGTGAATGCCTGAAACGGTCTGAAAATCCGACAACCCCCACCCGTACCCTGTCATTGGATCCGATAATATTGGCGTAACTCTTCGCGCTGAAACCGAGTGCGCCTAAAAAGCTGCCACCGGTCGCAAGAGCGGATTTTTTGATAAAATCTCGTCTGGAGGTTTTCTTGATTGATTTTTTCATGCAGTCAGAATTGATTCGGATTAATGATCGAAATGGCGTGAAATTATTTCAGCTCCCTGATTTTGATGCTCCTGAATGACACTGTATCACCGTGGTCCTGCAACAGGATCCTTCCCTTGTCAGCCATGCCAAAATTTTCCCACTGTGCATATTTGCTGCGGGCCACAAGGGCGCGGTAAACAGGCGAACCGCGCTGATACTCCACCACCTTGTATCCGTTCAGCCAATGTTCTACACGATTATCCGGATATACAACGATACGGCCAGTGTTCCACTCACCCGTCTTCCGTTGTCCACGTTTGATCTTCAGGGAAGGTATCAGGTCATAAAGTGATGCCAGCGTCCGGTTCCCAACGAGGCCCTGTTTCGCGTCCGGATGTTTTTCGTCGTCCAGGATCTGGAATTCGAGCCCTATTGCGGAACCTGAATTCCCTTCCTTTTCAGTGACAAAATATTTGACGCCGCTGTTTGCGCCTTCCGATAATTTGAACTCAAATTGAAGGTCAAATGCGCCGTACTCCATCTCGGTAACAATATCGCCTCCGTGAACGGATTCGCCGCCACCCGACTTTATCACGGTGAGTATTTCATCTTTTATTTCCCAACCCTTTTCCGGAAAGGTGGTTTTGTACGCGCCTCGCCAGCCGTTTGTTGTTTTCCCGTCCCAAAGCAGCCTCACACCATTTGCTTTCTCCTGTTCGGACAGTTCATTGGGAACAAGGTTTACTACAAAAATATCATCCATGGGAGTTGGTGCGAGATTTTCGGTCTGGATCCGGATGTTGCGCCAACGAATCTTTTGTCCAACTTCTTCGGGCTTTTCAATGCTGTGCACCTGCAGGGCGATGAACCCGGCCGGTGTCAAATTATCGACAAGGTGTGCAGCGGGCTTGCCGTTGATCCACGTTCTGATCACACGACCGATGCATTCAATCCGGGCGGTATTCCAATCATGCGCCCGGTAAGCGGCTTTTGCCTCAGGATTAAACTCAAGGGGATAAAGCCAATCACGGCGCGCTTCGTCATAAATTCCGCCTGTCCACTGCCGGATAGAGGGATCGATCTCCATTTGATATCCATGCACTCGCCCATCCTTGTAGTCCGGCTTGCTCTCGCTGCGAAACTGAATCCCCGAATTCATTTCCGCGTCAAGCTTGAAATCCAGTTCAAGAATAAAATCTCCAAAGACCTGTTCGGTAACAAGAAAGGAATTAGGCTCGTTAAGGACCGTCGTTCCAACGATCTCACCTTGCACCACCTCATATTTCGCTTTCCCATTGAGTTGCTTCCAGCCTTTGAGATCTTTTCCATTGAATAAGGCGCGCCACTGAGCGTGGCTGGAAATTGACAGAAATAAAAATAAAATAATTGAAGAGACTCGCGTAAACATAAACTACGATTAATCTTTAAAAGTACTATAATGACTTGAGTAAGATAAGAAAGAAACGGAAAATCTGTAATGCGATTTTAGTCCGTGTACAACAGACAGTACAGGATACTTTCTCAGTTAATGTTATCGTTTGATTTTTACCGCGCTCAAGGTGCGGTTGCTTTCTACCGCTGCCTCAATCAGGCTGATGACATCCCTCGCCTCCGTAGCTTTTACCGAAAGTGTTTTATTCAGCCGAATAGCGCCATAAAGGTTATTGTAGAATTCAAGATAATTTCCAGGAAGTGTTTCGACAAGCCCATCGATGTGAATGCCATTGATCGATGTGTTAATTTTCCCCCACCACTCTTTCGGCTCCGTTCCCCAACCCGCGCCGCCGGGAACTTTTTTTTCTTTCAACGCCTGCTCTTGCGGATCCATACCATTTTTCACAAATGAGCCTTCTGTCCCATTGATCCTGTACATTGGTCCCGGCTCACGCACCAGGTAACTGGACTTTACGATCACATTCATGGCGTCATACAGGAGCCTGATATCATAGTAGTCGATCACTTCTCCGCCGGTCCTTTGAATACCCATCCGCGCATCCACGGACTCCGGGACTCCAAAAAGAACAAGGACCTGGTCGAGCATATGCGACCCAAGATTGTAAAGAATACCCGTACCGCGTTCGTCTTTTTCCTTCCAGGTTCCCGCCTCAATGTAATTCCTGTAACGGTCATAATGCAGTTCGAATTCAACGATACGACCCAGCAATTTTTCCCGCAAAATATGCTGAACCGTTAGAAAGCCTCCATCCCATCGTCGGTTTTGAAAACCAGTAAGCAGGCATTTTTGACTGTCGGCAAAACGTATCAGCTCATCCGCCTCGGCCGTCGTTACTGTAAATGGTTTTTCCACCACCACATGTTTTTTTGCACGCAGCGCTTCCATCGCGTAAGAAAAATGAGAGTCATTCGGTGTGTTCACAATCACAAGTTCGATTGACTCATCCTTCATGATAGACTCAACCGAATGGACCACAGGAAAATCATGAGTAGCTTTCTTCGACCTTGAGCGGTGATAGACCCTTGTGACCTCGAACCCAGGATGTGCTTTTAATAAAGGTCCGTGAAAAACTTCACCGGACATCCCGTAAGATAAAAGGGCCGTTTTAATCGGTTGAAACTCCATGTCGTTAATTAATAAGGCATGAAGTTAACAGCTGAGATTTAACGTCAAACTTTTTTATCAAAAAGGTTAGGTAAATAAAGACTCACGGCTGTTAGCCGATTGGCCGTCTCTATTAATCTTCCAAAACCTGGAAAATGGTCGTTAGCACAAACGGGCACGTAATTACCATGTCTTTCGGATATGCCTCCATCAGGGCTGTATCGCGAAACAATGCTGAAGCCTCCGCGAAGGAAATGACGCTGCAACTTTCAAATGCCTCGTCGTTGAAACTGACAAAGTTGTCGTTCGCTATGTCCTTCCTCAGGGACACGGCTCGGGGGCTGGTCCAATGTCCAAAACAAAACTTACTGTCTTTTGTCCTGGTTGCAGTTTCCTTTTTTACCCGGGGGCCTTGTACAAAACTCAAAGTCCACAAAGCCTGCGCGTCATCGGTCCATAGAATATCGCACGCTTTTCCTCCCGTACCCTTTTTGTCGATTTTCAATTTTGTTTTATTTACACTGATACTAGAAGACAAAATCTTGAAATTGCTTTGGCCCTAATCATTTTCGGTAACCATCGGTCACTCCTTGATGCAGGGTTCGATAATGTCAGAATTTGTTATTGCTGGATTTCATTTCGATTGATTTTACCAATTCAGTGATCACCCGCTGAAGCTCCTTTTTATTCGTTTTCACTTCCTCCATGTTTTCGAAATACGTCATTCTGCGATTTGTATAGTCGCCTTCCAGAATAGGCGAATTGATCCGGACGATTTCCGGATGGTGGAAAACAAGGTGAACATGACTTGTTGCGCGTGCGTTGAATGTCACAAGGTCTTCCTCTGCTGAAGATCCATTCCCGCTTTTAGACTTATAGTAGTAACTTGGGGCATTCCATTTTATTCGCTCAGTAATCTTGCTCGCGCTTTTCAGGACGTCTCGTACTTCCTGAATTTCCGCCTTGAGCGGATGATTCAGTTTAGCCATATAGGCTTTCACTTTCTCCGAATCCGATGTAATCCCGGAATCGGCCTTCTTAACGGAAATCTTTTTTTTGCCTGCGTTTTCAGTTGCCGCTTTGTTTAACCGCGTTTGGGAAGCCGTCTCTGGAAGCCTTTGAGATTTTTTTGGCATTTCTTCAATAATTATACTTTCTGATCCCTGGAGAAATTGAGCATCCAGTTCACGCCGTATCTGTCAGTCAGCTCGCCGTAAGTCGCGCCCCAGAAACTTTGATGGAGCGGAGTTTTTACCTCGCCTCCGTCGGATAGCCTGGTGAAGATGGTTGCGAGCTCGTCTTCGTGCTGGCAATTCAGGCAAAGCGAAATATCATTGCCCTTCACGAGGGCGGCACCGATCATATCGGACGCCATCAATACCAGATTGTCCTTCACCAGGGCGCTGTGCAAAACATGAGCCCCAGCTTCCGAGGGTAAGTCTGCAGCCATGGGTGACTCGGAAACCTTCTGTATGGCAAGTTCACCACCGAGGCATTCCTGGTAGAAGATCATTGCTTCGCGGCATTTACCATTGAAATTCAAGTACGGATTTAATTGCGCCATTGTCGTCTGATTTTCCAATTACAGTACAAAGCTAAAGGCTTCTCAAGCTTATGCGGGTACGGTCATGCGTCAATCTAAAGGGTGATTTGCGACAACCGACCCTGGATCGTGGAATTCAAAGGAATACTCCAATTGATGCAGACCGTTTTTTAGATTGTTTACACTTTGCCGGTGAAAATGACCCGCCGGCATCTTATCCAAATCTCTGGTATACCGGGTTGATTGCGACAGGCGCACGATGTAAATTAGCGATCATGAAAACCGTTACAATACTGATCCCGGAAACGGCTGTGCTTCCTGCCATTGTAGACCCACGTTATATGTTCACAGCGGTCAATGAGTTCCTCAAAAGCGCCGGAAAAAAGCCGGTATTTGATGTTCAGCTCGTTGGACTTTCAAAAGAAGTGAAGTTGAATGACGGACTCTTTTCCGTTCATGCCGATGCCGTCCTCAAACAGGCGAAAAAATCCGACCTCATCATTATTCCCGCCATCAGCGGCAATCTGGAAAACGCCATTAAACGCAATGAAGAGTTTTTTCCGTGGATCGTTAAACAGTATAAGCAAGGCGCCGAAGTGGCCAGCCTTTGCCTGGGTGCCTTTCTGTTTGCGTCGACCGGCCTGCTTGATGGGAAAAAATGTTCAACGCACTGGTTATTTGCCAACGACTTCCGCACGATGTTTCCGGACGTTACGCTCGTTGATGAAAAGATTATCACGGAACAAAACGGACTCTACTCAAGCGGTGGCGCGAGCTCGTACTGGAATTTGCTCCTTCACCTGGTTGAGAAGTATACGAGCCGGGAAATGGCCATACTCGCATCGAAATTTTTCGTACTTGATATCAGCCGCGACAGTCAGTCTCCTTTCACAATTTTCAAAGGACAAAAGATCCATAACGATCCGGAAATCGTAAAGATCCAGGACTACATCGAAAAGAATTATCGGGATAGAATAGCGGTTGAAGATCTCTCCGAAAAATTCGGAATCGGCCGCAGAACCCTCGAACGCAGGTTCAAGAAGGCCACCAATAATACCGTCAACGAATATATACAGCGTGTAAAGATCGAAGCATCCAAAAAGGAACTTGAGATCGGCAGAAAGACCGTAAACGAGGTCATGTACGACGTTGGCTATTCGGACAATAAGGCCTTTCGCGACGTATTCAAAAAAATTGCGGGTCTTTCCCCGGGAGATTACCGGAACAGGTACAACAAACAGGCAATAATGCAACGACTCAATTGAATGCAATGCATCCATAAAAAAAGCCACCGTCAAGGGTGGCTTTCTTATTTGAGTTCAATGTACCTTAGTTTTCAACACCAAGTTGTTTCAGCTTTGCAACGATCCTGTTCTCATTTTTATCATCCCCCAAATAATAATAGATGGTGCGTAAATGATCGAGTACGTCCGTATCATCGCTCTTCAGCCGTTCTGCTTTTTCCCAGTGCGGTAAAGCCTGCTTGTATTTGTCAACAAGAACCTTATCAAGTTCGGCGGCTTTTTTCTTGTCTGCCGCCGAAATACCAAGAGACTTCATTTGCTCCTTCACTTTATTGGCATCGATCAGGTAAACCTGTGCGAGGTAATACTGCGCTTCGAAGTAGCTAGGATCTATCTTCAGAGCCGTCTCAAAATTCTTTTTGGCATCATCCCACTTTTCCAGCCGGCTGTTCACGTAGCCCAGAAAGAAATGATAGATCTTGTTATCCGGCTCCCGGGAGATGGCTTGCTCAAGGCCTATCTTCGCCTCATCGACCCTGTTGAGATCGATCAGCAAACCGATTTCGGACTTCGGGAATTCCAGGTTGTCAGGATATTTCGCTTTCGCCTCACGGGCAACCTGCAGTGCTTTCTCTTTATCGTTTTTCGGACCGCTGTAAATGTTGAGCATGTACGCATATCCGTCGGTTGATTTGCCGCCAAGCCGGTAAAAGTCTTCAAAATACTTGATGGACTTATCCCATTGCTCAATAACATTTGCAATGATCGCACCATAAAAGAATGCTGTTGTATCCTTGGGGAAAACAAATTGCGTCTTTTCATACTGCTGAAGGGCGGCTTCCAGACTATCCTGCTCATACAGCTCGCCAGCTTTCCGCATGTAGTAATTTGCCAGGTCGATAATCTGGGATTCCTTGGTCTTCGGCAATCCTCCCGGCGGCATAATAAAATACTCGGATTTGCCAGCCATGGAGTCAGCTTTCGCAAATGACGCCACTGCGATCTTCAAAGGATCTGTCGCCAACGCCCTGTATTGCGGATTCGAAGTGGTATCCAGGGAAGCATAGACCAACCCGCGGTAATACCATGTTTTTCCATCATCCTTAGTTTTCTCATAAGTTGTGGCGGCATCGATCATTTCTTTCGCCTCAGCCAGCTTGCCTTCCTCCCATAACTTCAATGCTTTGTTGAGATTGGGTTTGGCCTGCTTCTGCGCATGAAGTGAAAAGGCCGCCAACATCAGCACTAAAAATGTTAAACGTTTCATTTCGATTTGGTTAAGTTTATTGGTTATAGTTCAAGGAGTCTTTGATTATTCTGATTCGCCTTCCTCCGGCTTCTCCTGGTCTGGCTGAGGCTCATTGTCAGTGAAGGATTTACCCTCATCTGAATTTGTAATCTCGGTTTCGATACGCTTGATCTTCTCGACCGAAGAAATCTTGTCATCTTCATTGAGCTTGATCAGCCGTACGCCCTGCGTTGCCCTTCCCATGATCCGAAGCTCGTCTACCTTGATGCGGATCGTAATACCCGAACGGTTAATGATCATCAGTTCATCGTCATCTCCAACCTCCTTGATGGCAACAAGTTTGCCAGTTTTTTCCGTTATGTTGAGCGTCTTTACGCCCTTGCCCCCGCGATTGGTGATTCGGTAGTCATCGGTAAGCGACCGTTTCCCGTAGCCATTCTCGGAAACCACAAGCAGGTTTGCATCCTCTCTTGTGATACATACCATGCCAACCACTTTGTCTGTGTCCGAATCGAGCGACACGCCCCTGACACCGGCGGCGGTCCTGCCCATAGGGCGTACCTGTGATTCGTGAAAGTGAACGGCTTTTCCTTCGCTTTTCGCAATGATAATGTGATTCTTGCCATTGGTCAACGAAGCGTTGAGCAGGCGGTCTCCTTCGTGAATGGTGATGGAGGTGATGCCGCCCTGACGCGGCCTTGAATATGCTTCGAGCGAGGTTTTTTTGATGATACCGCCTTCAGTGCAGAGAATCACATAATTATTGTTGATATAATCGTCATCCTGCAGATTCTTTACGTTGATGATCGAGCGCACGGTATCCCCAGGCTCAATGTTGATCAGATTTTGGATGGCCCTTCCTTTCGAGGTCTTGATGCCTTCGGGAATCTCATACGCCTTTTTCCAATAAAGTTTGCCAAATTCCGTAAAGATCAATAGGTAATTGTGTGCCTGCGCGATGAACAAGTGTTCTGTAAAGTCATCATCCTTGGTAGTTACACCCCGTGACCCAATACCACCACGTCCCTGCGTACGGTACTCCGACAAACTTGTGCGTTTGATGTATCCCTGATTTGACAGGGTGATCACCATATCCTCATTGGGGATCATGTCCTCAACGGTAATGTCGTCGTCAGAGTGCACAACCTCCGTACGCCGGTCATCGCCATAGCGTTCCTTCAGCTCGAGGAGTTCCTCCTTGATGATCTCCATTCTTTTTGGTTCGTTGGAAAGAATCTCGTTCAGCCGGTCGATCAGATCTTTCACCTCTTTATATTCCTGGAGGATCTTATCGCGTTCAAGGCCAGTCAGGCGCTGCAGCCTCATGTCGAGAATTGCTTTCGCCTGGATCTCGGACAGCGCAAAACGCTCGATCAGCCCTGTGCGCGCGGCGTCGGGGTCCGGAGAATTTCTGATCAGTGCGATGACTTCATCGAGATGGTCAAGCGCGATCAGGTATCCTTCCAGGATATGCGCGCGCTTCTCGGCTTCCGCCAGCTCAAATTTCGTTCTGCGAACAACTACCTCGTGGCGATGATCCACAAAATGGCGGATCAGATCTTTCAGGTTTAAGGTCTGTGGCCTGCCTTTTACGAGCGCGACATTGTTGACCCCGAAGGAAGATTGGAGCTGCGTGTATTTGAAAAGGTTGTTCAGAACGATATTGGCGATCGCATCTTTCTTCAGGTCATAAACGATCCGGTATCCATCCCGGTCCGATTCGTCACGGAGGTCAGAAATTCCTTCGATCTTTTTCTCGTTGATCAGTCCAGCCGTTTTCTCGATCATCATTGCCTTGTTTACCATGTACGGTATTTCAGTGACAATAATCTGGTCCCTGCCTGAAGCGTTGGTGACGATCTCGGCTTTTGCCCGCATCACAATTTTGCCACGCCCGGTAAGGTAGGCTTCCTGGATGCCGGATGTCCCGTATATGATCGCCCCTGTTGGAAAATCTGGGGCCGTGACGAATTTCATCAGCTCAGGGATCGTAATCTCCCGGTTATCGATAAACGCCATGATCCCATCCACGACTTCTCTCAGGTTGTGCGGCGCCATATTCGTTGCCATCCCGACGGCGATTCCGGATGAGCCATTGACCAGCAGGTTGGGTAACTTGCCTGGGAGAACCGTCGGTTCCTTGAGCGAGTCGTCAAAGTTTGGCTGGAAGTCGACCGTATCTTTATTGATATCCGCGAGTAACTCTTCGGCGACCCGGCGCAATCTTGCCTCCGTATAACGCATCGCCGCCGGGGAATCCCCATCAATTGAACCGAAATTTCCCTGGCCATCGACCAGCGTATAACGCAAAGACCAGTCCTGGGCCATTCGAACCATCGTATCGTACACAGATGCATCGCCATGCGGATGGTACTTACCTAATACCTCCCCGACAATCCTGGCGGATTTTTTATATGGCTTGTTGTAATTGACACCTAACTCCTGCATTCCAAACAATACCCTCCGATGAACCGGCTTGAGGCCGTCGCGGACATCGGGAAGGGCACGCGATATGATGACCGACATCGAGTAATCGATGTAGGCGCCTCTCATTTCATCCTCAATGTTGATTGGAATTATACTCTGTCTGCCTGGGGGCAAACCACCCGTTTCTTCTGCCATTATTTACGCGTTTTTAATAGGGATTTCAAAGATTTTATAAGGGGTGCAAGATACTAAAAAACCACTCGGATTTATAGATTTTTGGGCCGAACTCTGATTGATTTTTAGCAATGCGCGGGACAGATTTTCCGGATGAAAAGCTGATCGATTTCAACCAATTCCCGAATGAAATCTGACCAACATCTCACCGATCACCAATGACAGCTCAGCGGAAATGCCGGCTGAATGGATGACTCAGTCTGAGAGACTTCTGTAGCAAATGGAAAATAGTTTTAGAACTTAACGGAAGGACTTTCAATAGGGGCTTAACTTCTTCTTGTTCTTGCCCTTGTACTTGATGAGTTCAGGATAATTTTCTCCGTAATGAGGGTTCTGCTTTTTATAAATAGGGTGAACGCGGCTTCGGTATTCCCTGTTGCCATGGGCGTGTGTGATCTGGGCGTGACATGATTTGAGAAAACACCTGCGGATTTCCGGTAATCGGTACGTTACCCCGACATTCACGGTCCAGGCGTTCAATCTATGATTTATCTGTGACCCCGCCTCGGGTATGGTGATCTTGTATCCCTTGATCTCGTATGAAGGACGCACAAAGACCCTGAAATATTCCGAAAAGTCTCTTTCGACAGTCGTGCCAATGTTGAAGTATAAACTCTTCTGCATCACGCCCGTGTTAAACTGGTTTCCCAGCTTATATCCGCCAATATTCGCGTCTACCACCAGCGCATACTCATAATATCGATAAACCATTGCCCCGATCATGCCGAAGTAATGCTTCATAAAAAAGGATTTCCGGTCAATTGTAAAACCGGAAATGTTGTCGCCAAAACTGATGGGTTTGAATTCCCCTACCATCGAATACCCGAGTTCGTAACCTCCGCCAATCCGGTAACGGTCAAATTCCAAATGTACCGACCCCTTGATGGGGATCGTAATCATCTTGCTTTGGAAACCAAGATCGCCTGCACCGGGACCGATGATGAACGCCCCCGCACTTACGGGCCCGGCTGGCGCAACGTCTGTGACCCAGTTGGCGTAGCGGGCAGAGGTGTCGCCACTAAAAATATTCGGTGGAAGTCCGTCATTCTGAATGATGCCGAACCCGTCGAGCTTATGCTTGAAATTTGTGATCGAATAACCCGTGCTTAAGCTAAAGTGCAGCTTCGAAAGTAAAAAACGCAGTGGTCCGGCCTTCTTTCGTTTGATATAAAAATGTTCGAGGGGTATTGAAGCATCGCCCTCGGATTTGTATTGTGAAAAACAATCCGTAAGTCCCACCACCATGAGAAGCACAAGCATCAGTGAGATTAGCTTCCGTGTCTTACGTGGTTCCACTGCTTAACCTATAGGGTTATAATTATCTGGCTTTTAACGGGTTGAATTTAACTGAAAATTGAATAGGATGCTAATTTGTCCACCTTCCTTATTACAACCATCAGTCTACCGACAACCTGTTCTCGCGGTAAATCCTGGAAGGTGTCATTGATGATTCTAACGAAGAAAAGGTGTGAAAAAGTGTTTGGCCTGCAAAGGCTTTATAAGTAAAGTTATATTGAACGGGTTCGCCATTTCCATGGATGGTGAATTTCACTTTGTTCTCTCCCTCCTTCACAGGAATCCTCGCGTAATAAATTGTATGGGGCAGGGTTTGCCAGTTCCGGGTATCTGCCTTTTCGGTGATGGCGTTCACAATCCCGATCAGCGCACCCAACCGCTCGTCCTCTTTTCGTATGCTGTGTTCGGTGGCCTTTTTCATGGCGGCCCTCAAAAGCCCTTTTCCAAACTCAAGCATCATCCGCTGTTGCAGGCTGTAAAACGCAATCTGGTTGATATCTTCAGCCCGTTCAAGCGAATAGGTGGCGCTGTCGGTCTGAAGAAAAGCCGATTCGAAATACAGCGGTCGCTCCGCATATTTTGGAAATGCGACGCGAAAAACCTCCAAATCTTTGAGTTCGTGTTTATCGTCCTTCTCTTCCACCTCGAAAGGGAATGTTAGATCCATGGCTGGATTTGAAAACACGACGAGATTATCCCTGTGGTCAATCATGAAGTTGATACTCCATTCACTTTTAACCGGAGCAAGACCATTGTGCCAGAAGAAAACGAGATCAGCGTCCGGCTTAACTGGTTTATAATCCGTCATGTCGAATTTCGAACGGTAGCTTTCAAACTCCTGAACAAAGCCAATCCACCACGCCGTATTGAGCAGGTCTTTTTTGAGTTGCACCGGCACCTGCATGCCGAACATGGAACCGTAATCCTTTTCGTAGATGTCAACGGCATTCCTGTACGCTATAAATGCGTTGTTATAATCTTTTTCAGACTGATAAATGATACCCATCAGGGTGTGAATGAAAGCGTCGCGCTGAAATTTCTTTTCAGAAGAATACTTGTCGCTTAACTGGTTAAGTCTGATGTTGAGACGCCTGCACTCGACCAAAGCTTGCTCCGGTTGGCTCATTTTCAGAAAGTTAATGGCCTTGTAGTAAAGGAGCATGAGATGTTCGTGGTCCTCCCCGCGGTAGACCGTGACATTCGGGTTCGTAAGGTACGAGGTCGCCTCAATGAAATAATTAATATGATAATCTTCACCGAACAAGTAGGCCTTTTCGAAGTGTGCGTTGCTTTCTTCATACTTTCCGAGGATCGACAACAACAGCCCGTTGTTTAGAAAGTAAATAAAACGGGAACGGCTCTCGGCTTGCTGCCCGTTGGCCTGAAGCGTTTCCAAAGCCCTCTTGAGGTCGCCACTTTCGAATTCCGTGTTGAAGTTATAATTCTGATGATAATAAGTGGCGCAGGAAGTCAGGATGAGTGTCAATGCGAGGCCCGAGACACATCGTTTGAAAAATGCAGACGCGGTTGAATTCTTCTCCATGTTTCAGGTTCCGGATGTCATCAGTTCTTTACAAACTTCTTGATCTCATTCTGGCCATACCAAACACGTTTGCTGGTTTCGATATCAGTCAAAAATACGGTCGTGATATAGTTGACGACACGTTTGTTATTGTAGGTGTCGGTTTCAGAAGTCATTTCTCCAAAAAGCATCAGATCGGCGCCAAGTTCTTTGCCGAAATTTTTTGTAGTGGCCGCAAAGTCCTGCTGTTGGGTACGCTCAACCCGCAGCTTGTCCCGGAATTCATCTGACTCCACGATGTCGGCAGCACCGGAATTGTGGATAACGACCTCAAATTTCTTGACAAAATTTTCCGCGTCTATATGTTCGGATGTTTTATTGCGGATCAGCCCCATGATGATCACAGGTTTCCTGCCAAGGTCTTTCGTGTAAGTTTTGAAGAGATCGGAATCGAAAAGGTCGTAGATGATTTGATCAGCCACTTTACGGGAGTCGGTGTCGTTCCACCTTCCACTGAGGTCTACTTGTGTCGACGGATCGATGCGACTAACTTTCCTGGATTGACAGGAAACAACCAATAAAAAGAATAAGGGAAATAATAGAAGTCTGTACATCGGCCTGCTATTTATATCAATAAAGTCAAAAACCCTGCCGAAACACCCCATAAATCCCCATATTTAAGGAAATCCAATAACCTTGAACATCCAAATTTGTCACAACTTTAAGCCTTAAACCGTCAAACTTTAAACGCCTTTAACGCTTGAATTACGGCCTTCGGATCGGCGGCGCTAAAGACAAAGTTACCTGCTACCAATACGTCTGCCCCGGCATCTAATAACGGTTTTGCGTTTTGTTGGTTTACTCCCCCATCAATCTCTATTAAAGCCTTTGAACCTGAATCAATGATTAACTGCTTGATAATCGACACTTTACGGTACGTCCGCTCAATGAATTTCTGGGCGCCAAAACCTGGGTTTACAGACATAAGACAGACCAGGTCAATATCGCCGATGACATCTTCAAGACTCGAGACAGGGGTGTGTGGGTTTAGGGCAACGCCTGCTTTCGCGCCAAGGGATTTGATCTGCTGAACGTTTCTATGGAGGTGCGGACAAGCCTCGATATGGACCGAAATAGTCTCCGCGCCCGCTTTCCGGAAGGCTTCAACATAACGTTCCGGTTGCACGATCATCAGGTGAACATCCAGCGGTTTTTTCGCATGACGATTGACGGCTTCTACCACAGGTAAACCCATCGAAATATTTGGGACGAAAACGCCATCCATGATATCAACGTGGATCCAGTCGGCCTGACTCTCATTGATCATTTTGATTTCGCGTTCCAGGTTGGCAAAATCCGAGGCAAGTATGGAAGGAGCTACTATGGGTGTTTTCATCGTAATTATGTTGAGTGCAAAAATAGATATAAAGCTGAAAGCGAAAAGCTTAAAGCAAATCCCGAAGGCAGAAAGCTAAAACCAGCTTCGGGCGAATCAATCAGTTTTCGCCATTCAGTTTTCGGCATTCCAATGTTCGGGCGATTCGGTATTCAGGATTCGGTTGCGATGCCCTTAGCCGGCGGGTCATTCTTGGCTGGAATTCGCGCACAGTTTTAGAAACCTGGAGGTTTACAATCTGTAGAAAATATTTTTTTCACTGACAGGTCAAATGATAAGTTCATCCAGGCCGACCGGTGGGCAGATCGCTGAAGGCCTGGGTCAAGAGCAACCACGAGAGACATTTCAATCGGAAGTCCCCTGACCCGGAATGCAAGACAATTGGAGACACACCACTGAAAACCGATGGCGTAGTCATTAACCAATATTGTGGGTTCGGTATTCGGTCTTTAGTGTTGCGAATTCATACCAGTCTAAAGCTCGACGCTGGAGATCTAAATAAACCGCGGATTACCGGATTGCCATGTGGAATTCATTTTCTACCCCTTGAACTGAGCAAATAGGCGATAGCCACTTCACCCCGATAAAACTTTAGTGCATCATCGAACACTGATAAATAAAATGTGGGGATAACCGAGCGCCTGTAGGCGGTGTCATCGCTATAAAGATTGCCGGCACCCATTCCCAGGAAGGCCTCAATGCCAAAACGTTTATACGTGAATTTATAACCCGAGGTGATGCCGATGTTCAGGATATTACCGCCAATTTCATATTCCGGATCCGATGGCGAAGCCTCGTATTGTTCCGTAAAATCAACGTACCGAAAAGCAGCCGCCACGAAAAATCCGGCAGGAGCAACCTTACGTCTTGCAAAGGGGTAATAGCGCAGCTCGCCAATGACCCCCTTTCCCCTGGCTACATATTGCCCGCCATTTCGGACGGGCCGTACCGGGCCGGCATATGCACCGAATTCAACGGCAAGGTCGGCCGAGAAATGCCGGTTGAAGGCCTGCTCGAAGGCAATCGCATACAATCCGCGGAACGGTTGCAGAACGTGAACTTTAATTGCCGCATCCGGCTGCGCATATAGCGTAGACGTTGCGCCAAAAGAGCAAGCGCCGAAAATCAGTCGCAACAGCGATTTGTTTGGATGAATGATAAATCTGATCACTTCACTATTATTTATTGTACTGAATGAAACGAAACTGATTAAGTGTCACAGGTCAGCGGGGATCGTTAAAACATTCACAACGTATTCGTCCAATTTCCAAATCGCTCGCCAGTATTGTGCGCCTTAACTTGAACGATTCAACGGGCGGAATATTTTACCCCGGAACCTCAAAATACGATGTTTTATCCACCAATAACGTAGTCAGACAGCCATGAACGCAAATGCAACCGAATTCAGTCTTCCTTGGTTGAAGTCTATGTCCTGCTGCGATGAATCGGGACCTGAAATTTACGGTTGTCTGATTAACCCTTGGTCGCAATTGACCAATGACATCAACAGACAATCATTTCGGGTTCTCCGGCTTCTTCTTTGATTTACGCAGATTGTACTCAAAACCGATCCTTGAATTCAGCCTGTCGACGTAAGGCGTTTTGAAGTATTGATTGATAAAATTGTATTGGAGCAGAACAGTACCGTTGAGGTGCTTGTAGATTTTGTACTGTTTCTTCATTCCCATTTGCATGCTCCAGATCCACTGGCGGCTGCCTACTTCGGGAACGGAATTCACCGAGGTGGGCACGAACGTATTCATCGTCTCCCCTTCCAGGTGCGCAATGAAGCCTTTGCCAAGTCTGAAGTCGACAAAAGCCCTTGGGCCGAAGATCCGGTATTGCGGAACGAACTGATCCTTCTTGTTGTCATACGCAAAGCGTTGATTCCATCCCAACCCTGTAAAGAACCTGCCGCTGATCTTGTATCCGGCGTAAGGGTTGATATCCAGCAACCATGCATTCTTTTGCTGGAACTGCAGGTAAATTCCGGGAACAAGGCGCTCAATAAAAGGTTTACCCTTCATAGCATTCGGGGGACGCTTTGGAAGGTCCTTGATGCTGGACACGGAACTGTATTTTTGTTTGTATTTTGAAAGCTTGTCCATCGCAGCCTTCAGTTGCTCCTCTTTGCCTGCAAAGTGATTGATCGCTTCTTTTTTTGCCATCTCCATGGCCTGTTTCTTCAAAGCCTCCGGATCATTTAAGGCGGAAAGTTGCTCTTTATATTGATCGGTTACTCCTGTTGCATCCTGCAATTCCTGGACGCCATCAATCCGGGATGCTTGTTGTTCGATTGTCTGGGGGATATTCTTTACATCCTCCAAATTTCCACTGGCGATATTTTTAACATCCTCGGAGACGCCTTTGATCTGATCGGTGACCTGGCTGACGTCTCCCAATGGTGTTTCGATTTGTGGAAAGTCCGCAATGTTTGTTGCCTGTTTCAGGTTTGATGTGATGTCGCCCAAACCGTCGATCCTCGGCAACGAGTAGCCCGGAATTTCGATCGCCGGGATGTTTAGAAACTCATTATTATTAATGCTGAAACCATTGATCTTCGACGTAAGCTCACCTACAGGACCTTCCATTCCTGGCGTCATCTCAATCTTGTCGAGCTTGCCGACAGTTCGGGATTTCAGGTTTTCGATTTTGGAATTCAGGTCCGCCACTGTCTTTTGCCGGAGTTGGTTCAGGCTATCCAGCTTGGCTGAGAATTTCCCAGTGGGAAGCTTGAGGCTTTGAAGGCTGTCGATCTTATCATTGAGCAGGGCAGCTTTCTGATCGATGGTTGCGATCGACTGATCGTATTTACCTTTTAGTTGATTAGCTTCCTGGTTAAAGTTGTTGCGGATGGAATCGATCTTTTGCCAGGGGGCCCTGAGACTGTCGGGCAGTTCCGGGAGATCGGGTAATTTTGGGAGGGAATCTGGTAAAATCTGACCAAAAACGAGGTTCAGGCTTGCGAAAAGCACGAGAAAAAGGGTCAGTTTTTTCACGAGGTAAAGATAGACAATTTAGGGCAGTCTTGCCGAATAAAGGGTACGGGTTTCGGGATAAAAATCGAGTGGGGCACTCACTCCTTCACAACCTTGAAAACAAATCGTTTTTTATCAAACCACACACGCAGGAAGTAAGACCCGGGGGTAAGCGATGAAATATTTGTCTGGTAAGTGCGGTTAAACCAATTGAACGAAACATTCTCGGACGACAATATCTGCCCATTGGAACCGATCAGTTCGATAAAGCAGGAGGAAACTGAATTGGGATCGTTTGGCCGCACAAAGATGGTGTCTTCGACATGGTTTGGAAAAACTTCGAATAGTTTTACCTGTTCGGTCCTTTCCTGGTAGTTCACCACGGCTCTAAAATTTGGAATACCATATCCGAGAAGATTGTCAGGACTATGGGCCAGGGAAGCAGTCTGCTTTAATAACCCAATGAGGTCCTTGTTTGTTAATTCGGGATAGCGTTGCCAGACACCCGCCACAAGCGAAGTGATTAAAGGGGCAGCCAAAGACGTGCCCGACGCCGATGACAGCATCCCCGATGACCGGACCACCTTCACTCCTACACCCATTGCCGCCAGATCAGGCTTGACCCTTCCGTCAGCGGACGGGCCTATGGAACTGGAAGTGCTCCGTACTCCGGAAGCATCCACGCTGGCCACGGCAACAACGTCCACGGCATCGGCTGGTGCTGTGATGATTCTCCACGAACTGACGTTGCCCTCGTTGCCGGCGCTTGTAATGACAACGATACCCCTATCTGCGGCCCATTGGGCAGCGCGCGTAATCACCGAAGTCTCTCCGTCCATTTCGTCTTTCGAATAGTTCATGGACGCATCATCGAAGTCGTAATATCCCAATGAGGTACTGATGATGTCAACGCCTGCGCTATCTGCGCGCTCGGCCGCAAAAACCCAATTATACTCCTCGATCCGGTATTCAGACGAAACATCTTCGGTAACATATAACTGAAAATCGGCTTCCGGGGCGCCGCCGACAAAAACATCGGGAATTTCTGCGGCTATGACTGAAAGGACTTCCGTGCCATGCTCGTCATACTGATACACGTTCGGTGTATTGAAAACGTAATCGTACGACAAGGCGGTGTTTATCTTTCCGTCGGAAAACAGGTGAGCAAACGGCTGCGTGGTATTTACACCGAGAAATCCTGCATCCATCAGTGCGATTGTCATGCCCTCGCCCCTGTATCCGGCTTCATGCATGTGCTGAATGCCTATGATATTCAACTGCGGACTTGTGGCGTGCGATATCTCGGTATTTTTTCGCTTCAGGTTAAATTTCTTTCGGCCCTGCTGCAATAACTTTTTTTCAGGAGCCACGAATTCAACCTGCGCAACGGGTGCAAGCGCTTGAACGGCGGGAATGAGCGATTGATCACATTGAATCAATAAGGCGTTGAACCACCGGGATCGGAAGTATACTTCCGCACCAGTCTCCTTTACCGCCTGCACATAACTTTCGTTCACCGGAATGTCCTGAAGGTTGATTTCAATTCCCTGGGAGATTCTGCGGTTGATTGCCTTTTGCGAAAGAAATTCATTGGGGCGCGAGACATCAAAAGAACTCGCGGCCTTGTCCTTGAAAAAAACGATATACCGGTTTATCTGTGCCTCCGAAGCTATCGCTGTCAAAGTCAATAACGATACCACGATCAGCCTCTTATTGAATACCATATTGCTTGATTGCCTGTTGAAAAATAATTCCGCTTTCAATGATCCTGTCATCGAGACATATCACCTCTGTGCAGTAGGTCAGTTGCGTCGTCTCTTTCCTGATCAGACCAACGTTCTTTGCAAAGATCTCAGTCCTGAGGTCGGTCCGTGTGACCTTGTCATCATATGATTCCTGCTCGACGGTCAACGTGTTGTCAAAGGTCAGATTGTTTATCGTCATGGGTTCGCCCAAAGATTTCACTTCATATTCGTCCGTCGCGTCGTTATTGCGTTTGTTGCCATCCCACCGGATTCCGTGAGACAGGGGAAAACTTAGCTTGACGTATGGAACACTTCCTTCGCTGGCAATGGCTTCATCGGAATTTGTTCTGGCGGACCATGTATCCAGGAAAATCCATTCTGCGTCCGAATCAGGGCGGGTATACCGGTAAATCACAAAAGTAAAATCACCCTCGGCGTTTCGGAATGAATCAACCACCTGAGTCTTGAGCTCATAGTTCAGGATCTGTGGCTGTGAAAGCTGGGAATACCGGGTTTCATTGACTTCGAATATCGAATACATTCCCGTTTGTAAAGGATAGTACTCAAAGCCATGATCGGCAGGCTGAAAGGGTTCTCCTTCTTCACACGCAAACAGCAACGCGGCCGCGAATACTAAAAATTTATGAAAAAGCTTCAATGATAAGTTGGTTTTTGTTAAATCCGCACCCGAAAAGAAGAACGAGCCATACACAAAGTTATTTTTTTCTTTTCTCATAACCTATGCCGTTAAAAACGTTAGTAAAGGCCGGAAGTATTACCAACCTCAGCGATGCTCGTTATTGCGCCGGCATGGGAGTCGACATGCTCGGATACAGTGTCATTGAAGGCCAGCAGAACCATATACCTTCAAAATTGTACCAGGAAATCCGTGGGTGGGTTTCCGGCCCTCAGGTGGTAGCAGAGATCTATGGTCATACGGACGCTTCGGTGGCCCAATCGATAATCGATCAATACGCACCGGATTATTTTGAAATAGATTTTAACCACTATCAGCGTTGGGAAGTAAAGCCGGCGAAACCGTTTATCATCAGGTTGGCGGAAACCGAGTTGAATTTTCTCGACATCCGCGATCCGCAGGTTGTGTACTGGTTGATCGATGAAAAGACAATGTTGTCCCAGATCAAAAAAATAATCGGTCACCCGGTTCTCGCAAAAATCAGTTCCAAAACAAGAATTCCTGAATTGTTATCGATCGAGGGCATAAAGGGCATTGCCTTGGAAGGTTCCGCGGAGATCAGGCCAGGGTACAAGAGTTACGACCACATCGCCGAAATACTCGAGTCGCTGGAGGAGTAAAGCCTGGAATCGTCAATCGATCAGTTGTTTTTTCCGTTCACACCTCCTGATAGACTCTGCCGCCGTTTCGATGCTCTTGGAGTCGAACGAGTTTTTAATATGGAGTTTGAAGTAGTGAATTGCGTCATCCAGATTTCCCTGCATTTCGCGTAGCAATCCGTATTCGTTGTAAATGGTGGCATAGCTTATTCCGGAGACCCGGATGGCATGCTCCAGCACTTTTTCAAGCTCATCGAATTTTCTCAGCGAAGAGAGCAGGTAGCAATAATTATAGTAGGCAGCCGTATAATCCGGGCTGAACTTCAGTGCAAGACGGTAGTGTTCCTCCGCACGTTGAAGGTTTTTAAATTTGGTTTCGAAAAGCCATCCGAGATGGTTATGGGCCTTTCCATAATCAGGCGCTTCTTCGAGTATCTCCTCAAGTAATTTTGCCGCTTCGCTGAGCTTGTTTTCGCCAATCAGCTTGTCGGCGTTTAAAAATTTCTCTTCAAGATCAAAGTTGATAGGCTCTTCCATAGAATTTACTTAAACCTGAATCTCAGATATTTTATTGTCTCACCCATTGTCGCAAATTCCTGCTCGTAACGGGTTTTAATGTCAAAACATTCGGCCCGAAGATCCGAACTATAAATATCAAAAGTATAACGTAAATCGTCAATATCTTGCCTGCATTGCATTTCTTCCAAAGTATATTCAAACAGCGCCGTATTGTCGGTTTTGAGTCTCACATAAGAACCATTTCGCGTTAATTTTTTATACATTTCTATGAAGCGGGGGCTCGTCAATCGCCTTTTAATATCCCGCTTTCTGGGTCGCGGATCCGGAAAGGTGAGCCAGATCTCATCCACTTCTCCCGGCTCGAAAAAGTTTTCGATCATGAGTATCTGCGTTCGCAGAAACCCGACATTCTTCAATCCCTCCTCCACTGCCCATGTACTGCCCTTCCAGATGCGCTCGCCTTTTATATCCACACCTACGAAATTCCTCTCGGAAAACGTTTTTGCGAGCCCGATTGTGTACTCGCCGCGGCCACAAGCCAACTCCAGCGTGATCGGATTCTGGTTACCAAAAAAATCGGATCCCCACTTGCCTTTAATATGTTGATATAAGGGCTTCGTTGGCTCAACGACATTTTCCCTTTCTTCGATGATCCTGAACCTTTCTTGTTTACGTTTCAATTGAAAATCAAATTTCTGTTTACAGGTCTTCAATTTCGGCCACGACGAACGTACTTCCTCCGATAAAAATCAAATCATCGGTCGAAGCGCTTTTCAAAGCAGTCGTTATCGCCATGTTTACATCCGGGACAACCACGCCTTTTAAACCCACCGCTGCCCCCAGTTGCGAAAGGGCCGCTGCATCCATCGCGCGTGGAATTTTAGCCTGGCAAAAATAATAGGATGCTTGCTTTGGCAAAATAGAAAGAATCGGTCCAATGTCCTTGTCTTTTACCATGCCCCAAACCATGTGCAGCTTCTGATATTTCTGAGCCTGAAGTTGTTTAACTACACTGGCAACCCCATCGAGATTATGGCCGGTGTCGCAAATCACCATCGGACTATCCCTGAGCTTTTGCCATCGTCCTTTGAAATCCGTCTGTAATATTACATGCTCAAGCCCGTGGCGCAATTGTGAGGCGCTGACTGGTAGTCCGCGCGTGCCCAACAACTCGACACCCTGCAAGACCCCGGCAAGGTTCTTTTCCTGGTAAAGGCCCTGCAAAGGAAGATCAATGTCCTCGAGAAAAATCACCGAATCCTTAAAGACATTGATGGGGCCGCCTTCGCTAAATTTTGCCCTATAGTGGTCGGATGCAAAAACGAGGGGAGCGTTCTCTGCTCTTGCCTTGTCGGTAAAAACCTCCTCGACTTCAGGCTGCCTTTCGCTGATCACAACCGGAGTGTCTTTTTTGATAATTCCGGCTTTTTCTGCCGCAATTTCGCGAAGGGTATTGCCTAAAAGATCCTTGTGATCCCAGCCAATGTTCGTGATGACAGAGATCAACGGGTTGATCACGTTTGTTGAGTCGAGTCGTCCGCCTAACCCCACTTCAATGACACCGACATCAATCACCTCCGAAGCAAAATAATCGAAAGCCATCGCGACTGTCAGCTCAAAAAAAGATGGTCTGATACGTTGGATAGATGGGTGCAGCCTGTTGACGAAATCGGTTACAAAGTCCGGCGGCACCTCTTTCCCGTTGACCTTGATCCGTTCGGTAAATTCCTTGAGGTGCGGCGACGTAAACAGACCTGTTTTGTATCCGGCGGACTGGAAGATCGAAGCAAGCATGTGGGAAGTGCTGCCTTTTCCATTGGTCCCTCCCACGTGGACGCTGCGGAATTTTTTTTCGGGATTTCCGACAATGCGGCAAAGCTCGATCGTGTTGATCAGGTCTGGTTTCATCGCCGCTGGCCCGACGCGTTGAAACATTGGCAGATTTTCATAGAGATAATCGAGCGCTTGCTGATAATTCGTGACAACCATTTGAGAAGCTGATGCAGAAAGCAAAAACCAATGTGCGATTTTAGTGATTTTTCATTTAATTACGTCGATGTATTTGTTCCTGATCGCAATTCGCGAAAGGAGGAGGCGAAAAACAAAAAGCAATCGGCGACTTTAGCGATCGTGATTCATCGATCGAGAAGGCTCAATCGCCAAAAATACATGAATCGATCAAACGCATGCCTTTTTTGGCCGCTCCCGGCGACGCGCAAAGCGAGCTTTCTGTTCGGAATGAGCTTCCACTTAGATTCCTATTTGTTCTTTGGGAATGTTGAATGTATCGGCGCTGACACGCAGGATGACGAGCATCTCATGGTAGGCGATCAGTTTCCCCTCGATGTGTTGCAGTTCTTCAGGGTCGGCGAACGTTTTACGTTCTTTTAAGTCGCGGATGTTTTCATGAATCGAGATCAGCACATCCTGAATGAATTCCACATACCGGTTGTCCATTGAAAAAGGTTATTGTGCGCGGATAACGTAGGTAATTGTGCCTTTTGTAATCGGAGGGACTTTTGCCCCGGGTTTTCTTGTGAAGGTGATCTTCTCAAGGGAAGCAATGCAGGCCTGCTCTGCCGCAGGGCTTACGGATCCTGAAATTTTCCGGCGGCTGATCAGCTCGCCGTTCTCATCCACTGAAATTTCAAAAACGATACGGCCCTGTTCATTTTGTGGCACCTTTGGTTTTTCAAGGTTATCCCAATCCCATCCGTTAAGGACAATGCTTCCCCCATCGCCACCGCCCGGAGTTCCTTTGTAGATGTTGGCACCCTCAACCCCGCCTTCAACACCTTTGTCTCCGGTCTTACCTACATCGTCGCCCTCGTTGCCAGACTCACCCTGCTTGCCTTCCCCATCGCCTTTTGTGGCTGGATTCGTCTTGTCTTTGGCCTGAAATATGGCATTCTGATCAACCTTAGGCTGCTCATCGACTTTTTTCTCCGCCGGCTTATCCTTGTTTTCAACCGGTTGTTTCTCTACAGGCTTTTCAACGGGTTTGTCTTTTTGCTCTTCTTTGATCTCCACGTCGCTGTTAGGATCCGTGAGTGTATTGCTCTGTGACTGAGTCGTATTTGGTGTTTCCGCTGCGCCGGAAGAGGTTGGCGCTTCCTGTTTCGGTTGTTCCTCCACCGGCTGCACAGCCGGATTGTCCGCGTCTGTCGCGTCAGGATTTCCGACTTCTGTTTGCGGCTGGATGTTGCCGCTTCCCTGGTCGTCATAACCGAGGTTGACTTCAATTCCGGGGTACTCCCCTTCACCTTCACCGGCGGTCTTCCAGGCTGACGTCAAAAAAAGGATCAAAAATACAAGCCCGCTTACTGCGAATGTTGCCAGCGCAGCTTTTGCTCTTTTTTGTCTCTCTTCTCTCAAATTCATTGCTAACCAGGTTTTTTCGTAGCTAAAACAACTTTTGCGCCAAGCTTGTTCGCGATTTCCATGACGTTTACGATGTCTTCTACCGGCACAGTCCTTTCCGCGTTTATGACTATCGTGGGTTCAAGATCTTCGTTGGAAAGCGCAGGTCGCAGGGACTCCTGAAGTCTGCTTAACGGGACTTTGTTCGTTCCCACAAAATATTCGTGTTTCGGGGTGATGCTGACGACCACGGTTTGACGGGCCTTCGTGTTACTCGTTGCTTTGGGAAGCTGAAGTTTGATGACGTTTGGATTCGCCAGGGTTGAAACGATCAGGAAGAACAGCAGGAGAATAAACAAAATATCATTCAGGGCTGAATTGTGGAATTCCGCCTGACGTTTGTGGCGCTTGCTTCGCAGATTCATAAGAGCCCTATTTTACAGGAGCGTGAAGCGTATCAATAAAATCCGCGCTTGCCGACTCCATCTGGTTAACAACTTTATCGATCTGAGCGTTCAGGTAACTGTAACCTATGTAAGCCATGATCCCGATGATCAGGCCTGTCGCCGAGGTTACCATCTTGATATAGATACCCCCGGCAATGGATCCCAGCGTGATATCTGACGTAATGGAGATATTAAAAAAAGTCTGGATCATTCCGGCAATGGTGCCAAGGAACCCGAACATGGGGGCCACACCTGCAATGATCGTTAATATCACGAGGTTTTTTTCCAGCTTGTAGAGTTCGAGCCTTCCAACATTTTCCATTGATTTTTCAATGTGATCGATCGGTTTGCCTATTCTCCTCACCCCTTTGCCGATGATGTGAGCGATGGGGAAATCATTCTGCTGACAAATAACCCTGGCACTGTTGACATCACCGCGGGTGACGTAATCGCGGATATTGTGCATAAAAGAATCGGGAACTTTCCCGGCCTTGTTGATGGTCAAAAGTCTTTCAAAGAATACGTATACGGCCACCACGAACAAGAGCGCAAGGGGAATCATCATGACCCCTCCTTTCATCGCCAAATCCAGTATTGAAATTGATTGATCTGCTGTTTCTATTGAAGCGGTATCCTGAAGGATCTGAAGTAAAATCATTTAAAGTCTAAAAAATTTTAAGGCTAAAAAAATCAATACTTGATAACCCAAACGGCTTGCCCGTATTCTGCCTTCATTCCGTCGGCAGTTGCCTGGGTATCGGTGTAATTGTCGCCTTCAGCAATCGCCAAACGATAAAACTTGTGTTTACCAAAGGGAGGGATAATTTTAGTGCTCACTCCTTTAGAACTCAGTTTTTTCGCGTGATCCATGATGAGATCCCCATCAATGGCGCTTGCAACGACCACGTAATAACGTCGCGTTCTTTCCGATAGTGTTTCAATGGAGCCTTCTTTCGAAGTAATGTTTGCGAGGGAGTCAGCCTGCCGCTGCTCTGCCTGTCTCCTCGCAGCTTCCTCGCTGGCCAACCGATCCCTATCGCGTTTTGCCTGCGCATCCCGAGCTTCCTGTTCCACCTTTTCTTTTTCCTTTGCAGCGCGTTGCGCGGGTTGATATTTCCCAAAATACCAGTAAGCCACACCGGCCAATGCAAGGATTGCAAGCACAGCGAATATCTTTGGCCATGGCGACGAACCGTCATCGTAATCGTCGTAGGTGTTGGTGTAATCCGTGTGAACCTGCTCCCGCCCGTATGAAGTTTTTTCGGGAGGCTCATTGTGGGATGTTCTCTCGGTAGTTCTTTCCGTTTGAACCGGTTCCTCCCTCTTCAATGGTTCGTATTCAATTTCTGGCAAACCAAAAGTGTCATCGCCGTTCTCAGCATTGTCGGGCTGATCGGGATCTTCGTTTCCATTTTTTTTGCGGGCCATGTTGGTAAGGTTAAAACTCTCTGAACGTACAAAAATAATGTAATTTTTCAGGCGTACAAACATTCGGTGCCTTCAGAAGGACCACGTGAGACCGCCAAGACCCTGAAAACCTCTTACCGGGTAGTTCAGGTACAGGGGATATTCGTTTGATGTGATGTTGTTGAACTGCGCAAAGATCGAAAAGGATCGGGACAACAAATACTCCGCCCGCATGTTGAGGTCAAAGGCAGGATCAAGCTCGATGACATCGGCGGTTGTGGGATCCTGTGCCTTCATCCCGCCCTGTGCGATCACACCTATGTCGAGGAGGATTTTCCGTGAGATGTTGAATGAGGCGTCTGCGATTACCTTGTACGTTGGACGATGCCATGCCTCCTGCACCTTTCCGGTACTGTAGTCATAGACGTCTCCCCTGATAAGAATATTAACATGTTCTGCCTGCGCAAAACCAACGGAGGCAAAGAAATTGGTACGGATCGTCTCGTCGGTGTCGTATCTGGGAACAAACTTCTCGGGAGCTGCCGGATCGTTCACAAAAAAATACCAGCCCTTCAATCCGGCGACGGACAATCCGCCGTTCAGGCTGATCTTGTTACCCAATTTCGTATGGAGTGCCGCCTGCAGATCATACAACTTGTTGGTGTGGAACACAGGCACATTGGCCCGGATCCAGATATTTTCATTGGAGAGCGTTTGAAGTGACACCTTTTCCATACCGCCGGAAAATGAAGCCATCACTTCCACTGACGGGCTCAACGGGTAGGACGCCTTCAGATCAGGATACGCATGAACATCGCGGCCATCAAGGGTGTCGTTTTCAGCAGCTACAACAACACCTGCAGTCAGCTTCAGGTTTTCAGCGTGGACAAATTCATATCTCGGATTGACCGTAAACAAGTTTCTCGGTTTTGCCTCCACAAGTACATCCTTTCTGTTGATGAGATAGTATCCTGCGTTAATACCGATCCCCGACTCTTCCGACAGCCTGAACTTCGAGTTGAAATCAAGATCGACTTCTGATTCTCTGGCGTCAAACCTGTCGGACATGTAATTAAAGCCCACACCCAACCTGTATGAAAATGCTGTCGTCTTCGCATTGGCGAGCTCGCCCCCGACCTTAAAAAGGTTATAGGACTGCTTGATATTTTTCGCTTCAACGGATGTGCCTTCAGGGTAACCATAAAAATGAGTTGTCCGGCTCTCAAAACCCGCGTCTCCCGACAAGGTCACATGCTCGTTAAAGGTCTTACCGTAAACGGATAGCATTGATATGCCGCTGCCGGAATTTCGTCCGTCGACCGGACCTTTGTCGGAAGCGCTAAAAAGTCCGTGGGCACCCACAAGCTTGTTTTTATCACGCTGTGAATTGATAAAACCTTCGAGATATGGGGAGGCGAAGTTTCCGTAGCCAGCGCTAAGGTATCCGCCATAGATTTTAGAAGGGTCTTCGTGTTTTACCTTTAACGGGCGCAGGGTGGGGTTTATCTGGCGCGTATGAAAGGCAAATGGCTTGAAATCGTATTGAATCGGAGGTTTAATCGGTTCGGAGGCACGAGGCGGAATCTTTTCGAAGTTCCGGTTTGCTTTTGGAAGCGCTATTTGACGCTGGTTGACAATTTCAATTTCCACGGCCTCCAACTCGCCTTCACTCTCGCGCGGATCCTGTGCAGCGAGTACAGAGGGCAGGATAAACACGAATAAAAAAAATAAACCCGCGCCTGTCATTTTAAGAACATCTCGACTCCTTGGCGATAACCAACTATTTTTTTCAAATGCTTTCATTCAACTCGCTCTATGTTCACCGGGAACTGTTAAATCTATTTTTAAATCTCCTTTTACCGATCCCCGTCAACCGTGTCAGCAGGAGCTTCAATCTGTTTCGGGCTTTGTTCTTTTTCAATTGCCTCCAGTTTCTTCGTGGCTTCGGACCTGATGTCTTCCAACGGAAAATTATCAATAATGGACTGGAGCGTGGCCTTCGCCTGGAAGACGTTGTCAATGGCGACAAAATAATCCGCCATCAGGAGAAATGCGCGGCCCACCCAGAGGTCATAGGCGGCAAAATCATTCGTCAGGCTGATCAGGGTTTCGTAACTATGCTTATGCTGTTTTTGGTTTAAGAGGATTACAGCGATCAGATATTTTGCCTCTGCCCCATATTCATCCTGGGCGGAATTTACAGTATTGATGAATTCATCTTTTGCCGTTTCATAGTCACCTTTTGCAAACGCCGCCTTGCCAAGGAATAATGAAGCCTTGTTATGATCGCTTGCATTAACGGCGCCGTGATCGATGATCATTCGGGCGTAGTAGGCTGACGAGTCATACTGAGCTAACAGGTAAAACGATTCCATCAAACCGGACCATGCGTTAAATTGCTCTTTCTTGCTGGTGGCGATCTTTTCGAGCCGGTGAAACCGCCTGACGGCAGTGTCATATTTTCCTGCTTTGAAATTAATCTCGGCAATACGTCCTTCGACTCGGTTGCCCATGGAGAAGTTAACATCCTCGCTGAGCGCTGTATAATAGGGCAACGCTTTGTTGTATTCCTTCAGGCGGTAATACGACTCCGCTATATAGTATTTTGCTTCCTGCAACCTGGAACTCTCGGGGTACGAACTCGTAAAGGCGTTCAGTTTTGCAACAGACTTCTGGTATTCCTGGTCGAAGTATAAATTTTTGGCGGTCTCGAACTCGATCAGTTCCAGATTCTTGTTGTCGGGATTGTGTCTTTTAATTTGTTGCAAATACGATTCAAACTCGGCAGAACGCCCTGCAGTCCTTAATGCTTCCTGCAATGGAAGCAAGGCATCCTGAGCGGCCGGGTGTGTTGGGTATTTACTGATCACATCGGAGTAGTCGTTGATGCTTTTGTTGTATTCTTTCAGGTTAAAGTACGATGCGGCCCGTCTCAAATGGGCATAGGGAAGAAATTTTGAAGTCGGGCTTTCGAGAATAAGCTGCGAGAGCCCTTCAACGGCCGCCTCATTGTTGCCGGTTTCGATCTCGAATTGTGCTCGCTGAAATAATGCCTCATCGCGGTATTGAGATTTTGGATAACTGCGAATGAGGTCCGTTAACTGCGTTTTCTCATCTGCGTAGTTCCGTTGTATGCCATTAATAACACCACTTTGCAATAAAATATAATCATTGTCCGGAGAACCGAGATTCCGCGCATGGCTGTAGGTTTCAAGCGCCGGCGCGTATTGTTTGGAGACATAATAACAATCCGCGAGCCTGATCAGGGCGTCAACGTGATTGGGATTATTTTTATCAGTCCGCGCGATATATTCCTTAAAATGGGTTAATGCCTTATCATAGGCTTCGAGGTTGAAATATGCATAGCCGAGTCCGTACCTGGATTTTATCAGAATCTCCGGCTCGGCCCTGCCGGCCATAGCAATGGTCTTCTCATAATGTCTTATGGCGTCATCAAACTTTCGTCCGATCGAGTAACTTTCAGCCGCCCAAAACGACGCAAGCGCAACATAATTCGCGTCTCTTGGATATCGAAGGGATTTTTCAAAAAAGGGTATTGCTCCCTGATAATCCTCCTTGTTGAATAACTCTACACCTTTAAGGTAGGTCGCTTTCTGATAGGCCTGGTCAACGTAAGGCGTACGCGCAGGCAAGGCTTCAATGTATTCGATCGCCTTATGAAAATTGTTTCCATTCACATACGCCTGTGCCAGGAGTTCCTTAACCTCGTTGCCGTGGCCGCCGGCAGGAAAGGTGATCAAATATTTTTCAAGCTCGGCGATGGCGTGTTCAGGACGTCCGGCGTCGTACGAAACCTTGGCAAACTGAAACGTCGCCTCTTCAGCGAGCGGCTCGTCACCGGGGATCCGTCTGGCATGGTCAAAAGAATTGATCGCAAGCAACTTTTCTCCCTGTTTCAGGTAGAGAATTCCGAGATAATATGAGGCATAGTGGCTTATCGAATCTTTCTTTGCGGCAGCTTTTGCAAGATAGTCCAGCGCTTTGGGCGTCTGCGACAGGGAATAGTTGGAGTAGCCCGCGCGAAAGAGCAATGGTGTCTCCGCCTTGTTTGAATTTTCATCAAAGTATTTTTCGTAATTATCGGCGGCGTTCCGAAAATCGCCCTTGAAATAATATGCTTCACCAAGGAGCATGTAGAACTCCGATGCGTTCGCGAGGTCTTGCCTGCCTCTTGCAGTCGTGGCGTACTGGATCAGTTCGTCATACCGTTTCTGCCGGTAATAGACATTTGCGATAAGATAAGGTACCACACTCGCATAGGCATCATTGGCTTCCGCGCGTTGAAGATCAGCCAACGCTTGCGGATAATCACCTCTCGTGTAACCGATAAAACCGGCGTAATAGCTTGCGGCAGGCGCATAGGCGGTTCCCTGATTTTTGACCATGTTGAATTGCTCCAGGGCCTCATCAAGTTTTTTCGCATTAAACAGGGAGTAACCCCATTTAAAATGGGCATCGCTTTGCTGACCCTGAGTGAGGGCCGGAAAATCTGTCTTCTTGAAGTACTGTGACGCCTTCGTGTAGTTTTTTTCATTGTAAAAAAAATTCGCCAGTTCATAGTAGGCGGTGGCCGCTTTCGGACTTGTCGGATTTTCGCTGATGAAATCATCGATAAGCTTTTCTCCATCGGTATGGGTCAGGCTCAACGCACTAAAGGCTATGTAATACTGGGCGTCGCTCCTGCGGGGATCGGATGGCGCTGCCGTTTCCAGAAACTCGTCAAACACTTTTCTTGCAGCACCATAATTTTCATGGGCAATTAATTCGGAGCCCTTTTGGAACAACCGCTCGGATTTTGTTTGCGATAATTGATGTTGGCCTGAAACAGGAGCAACGATGGACAGTAAAAAAAATACCCCAATACACGCGTACTTCACAGTCAAAAAGTTATTTTGTTTAAAACTGACGCGCAAAGGATTTATTGCAGCGACCCGCTCCTTTAAGTGTGAGCAAAAACCAAGCCTATGCTTTAAATGCATGGACTCAAAGCTATAAAATTCCCGCGAATATTAACCAGACTAAACCTTGAATGGCGGAACCATTCACCGGAGGGGAATATGGAGCGGTCGGAATACCTGCAGTCGGTCAATGGAGTATCCGATAAACGAGTTCCCGAAAGATCTGCCCCTCGGTTTCCGACCCGGAATTCACGCCCTTTAGTTTGAGGTCTGCATCTTTCAGGTCTGAGATCACCATGATGATCTTATCCGGGGGATAATGGCGAAGCGCGGATATGTAATCCTTGGCGGCATAAGGGCTGATCTTTAAAGCAGACACCAGCGCCCTGTCACTTTTGTCGGGGACCTGGGATGCAGCGAGCAGTTTACTGAAAAAAGAAAAGAGAAAGGCTACCACGGGGATGATCGGATTCTTTCGCGTGTTGCTCTCGAAAAAATTAACAATCTTATTGGCCAGCAATACATCCCGCTGTATAACTGCTTTTTGAAGTTCAAAGATGTTGTACTCCTTGCTAACGCCCACCTGAGTCAATACTTTCTCAACCGTGATCATTTCACCTTTCTGAAGGGCAATGGCGAGCTTATCCGTTTCATTGGCCAAACGGTGAAGGTCATTTCCGACGAATTCACATAACGCCATAACGGCCCGGTCTTCGACCGCTATAGCCTTGTCCTTCGCGTACTCCGAAACAAATTGAGGCAGTTCATTGTCATACGGTTTCTTTGTAGTGAGGCAAACCGACAGCTGCTCTATTTTTTTTCCGAGCTCCCTCCTTTTGTCCAGCGATTTATTTTTATGGCAAAACACGAGCACCGTACTCGGCACGGCTTTATTGAGATAATCAAGCAGGAGTTTGCCTCCGATGTCTTTGTTCAGATCCTGAATATCCTGTGCTTCTTTTACAATCACCACTTGCTTTTCCGCCATCATGGGAAAACGTCGCGCATGGGTGAGGATCGTAGCCATGGTTACGTCTTTACCATAGACAACCACCTGGTTGAAGGCTTTTTCTCCTTCGGTGAGTGCATTTGTTTCAATATAGTCTGAAATTACGTCGATATAAAACGTCTCTTCGCCCTGCAAAAAGTACACAGGTGCAAATTTTTTTGCCCTGAGTTCGGCCAGTATTTTTTTTACGTTTGGATCCATTCTCAACTCACATCTTTTTTTGAACTAAATCCGATCGCCGTATAGATACCAACCAAGGCGCCCGCAAAGTGAGATTCCCAGGACACGCGCGGATCGGTAGGCAGCACTCCGTACATCACACCCCCGTAAAGTAAGATCACTATAAATGAGATGACCATCGAAAGAAAATCCCTGCGAAATATTCCGAAAAAAATAAGAAAAAACGCCAATCCGTACACCACCCCGCTCGCACCAATGTGGCTGGAATCACTCCGGCCGAATAGCCATACCATGACGTTCGTCCAGAAATATGACCTGAAAAATACCGTAGGGCCTATACGGTAGTAAAAGAAAAACAGGGCACTGCCAAGAAAAAGAAGCGGCAGTGTATTCGAAAGCAAGTGATCAAAGTTTCCATGAAGCAAAGGTGCTGTGACGATGCCGATGAGTCCGAAGCCGGTTCGCGGAATAATCCCGAAAGCTGTAAACGGAAATCCCAGCGTCCATTCCAGGAAAAAGGCCGCCCACATAATAAACACCAACCTTAAGGGGATTACCGCACTGCCAAACCACGAAGACTGGGCCATAGTAGATCGATCGTACAAATTACCCGCGAAATAAACAAATAAAGGCGGAATCCACGGTAATCGGCGACAGTATATTTTGGATATCAGATCGTGAAAAATCACTGAACACGATGACCAAAACCGAAATCCGTTTCGTGAATTGATCGCGTCACGTTGTAAGTGTATCAAGTTGTGCTACAGGCCCGTGCGTGATTTTGTCAATCTGCCGTCATTAATTACTTGGGATGCGAAAAAACCTGCGTAAATTGTATATTTACCTTTTGAACTCGATCTGTCCATGTACGAGAAGGACCCAGTTAAGATTTTCGTTGTAGAAGATGACCCGGCCTATACCAAATTCCTGAAATATGTTTTAGGATTGAACCCGGATTTTGAAGTTGAATTCTTTACCAACGGAAAGGAATGTCTTGACAATCTTCACAAGAATCCGGCCGTCATTACCCTGGACTATTCTCTTCCCGACCTTCCCGGTGAAAAGGTGCTGAGCCAGATCAAAAGTCACGATCCGAACATCAACGTCATCATTGTTTCCGCGCAGGAAAAAATTGGAACAGCGGTGGAATTGCTCAAGGCCGGGGCGTATGATTATGTAGTCAAAGACAACGAGACAAAAGACAGGCTTCTGAACTCCCTCAGCCACGCCCGGAATAAATCGTCGCTGATCAAAGAAATTGATTTTCTTAAAAAAGAAATCTCTGAGAAATACGAATTCGAAAAAAGTATCATTGGCACAAGTCCGGCAATCAAACGAATTTTCGGTCTGCTGGAGAAGGCCTGTAGCACCAATATCTCCGTTTCGATTTCAGGTGAAACCGGCACGGGAAAAGAACTTGTTGCAAAGGCCATCCATTATAATTCGAAAAGAAAAAATAAGCCTTTTGTCGCTGTCAATATTGCGGCCATCCCGCGAGATCTTATTGAAAGCGAGCTTTTTGGCCATGAAAGAGGTTCTTTCACAGGTGCCATCACCCGCCGTATCGGCAAGTTTGAAGAGGCCGAAGGAGGGACAATATTTCTCGATGAAATCGGTGAAATGGATCCGAACCTGCAGGCCAAACTGCTCCGGGTTTTACAGGAACGGGAAGTAACACGAATTGGTGGAAACCAGGTCATCAAGCTGGATGTGCGAATCATTGCCGCAACCCATAAAGACCTGGCTGAGGAAGTCAAAACAGGAAGTTTTCGCGAAGATCTTTATTATCGCTTGCTGGGTTTGCCCATTCAGCTCCCACCCCTGCGCGAGCGGGGCACTGACGTGATCCTGATCGCAAAACATTTCCTGGATCAGTTTGCTAAGGAGAATCAGATGCATAAGTTCAAGATCGGACAGGAGGCGCAGGAAAAACTAATGCAATATCCGTTCCCTGGAAACATCCGTGAACTTAAATCCGTGATCGAACTGGCCGCGGTCATGGCAACTGATGCCGAGCTTAAGCCTCAGGATATTTCATTTAATAGTACAACCCGTCTTGAATCGTTCCTCTATCAGGAGATGACCATGCAGGAATATATGTACCGTATCATCAGGCATTTTCTTAACAAGTATGACAACAATGTGCTTGAGGTCGCCAAAAAACTCGACATTGGAAAGTCATCACTATATCGGTATCTGAAAGAGATGGAGGCGGCCGGCATCTGATATGAAGCTGCAACAATACGTTCGGAAAGGCTCATTTTATGAGGCTGTGGTTGAGGATGGCTCCGATCTTATTTTTATTGTGGACTATGCAGGCAACGTTCACTATCATAACGCTTCCGTTCATGGTACACTCGGTTACAGGGCAAAGAGCCTGATCGGTAAAAATTTCTACGATTATATTCTTCCTTCCTCCGTCGAAGAACTCAAAGGAAAGTTTCTGCAAAGTCAGAAAAGAGCTTACACAACGAAAGTGGAACTCCAGTTCCTTTGCGCAGACCGATCGTACAAGTTCCTTGAGGTCAATGCCATCAATCTAAAACATAAGGACAATCTCCATGGTTTTATCCTGGATTGCCGTGACATAACCCAGCGTAAGCACGATGCAGAAGAATTGGTACGTCTGCAAAAGGCGAAAGAACAGTTTCTGGCGAATATCAGCCATGAGATACGGACTCCAATCAATGGGATTGCGGGAATGGCGAGTCTGTTAAGCCAGAGTCCAAGTCCGGAAGAACGGGAAACTTACCTCAATGCGATCAAACATTCCGCGGAAAATCTGAAGGTGATCATTAACGACATCCTTGATCTTGCCGCGATAGAATCCGGAAAGTTCAGGTTTGAAAAAATACCCTTTAATCTGAAAGACCTCGTGCCCGCGCTGATTAGTACGTTTACATACCAGGCAAAGGAAAAAAGGCTGTCTCTTGATTATAATATAAGCGAAAAATTAAACCGGATTTTGCTTGGCGATCCGGTTCGTCTGAACCAGGTGCTAATCAACCTGATCAACAATGCAGTCAAATTCACTCATTCCGGATCTATTAACGTGATCTGTGATGTCGACCGTTTACAAAAAGATACCTGTTGGGTCAGGATCGAAGTTACCGACACGGGCGTCGGAATTCCACAGGAAAAACTCAATACGATTTTTGAAAGCTTTAGCCAGGCGGATGCCAGTGTAACGCGAAAATATGGTGGAAGCGGTCTCGGACTTACAATTGTGAAGCAGCTTGTGGAATTGCAGCGCGGCAAGATCACCGTTCGAAGCCTGGAAAATAAGGGCTCAACATTTATTGTACTCATTCCATATGGTGTAGGTAAAGCGCGGACCTTGTCAAGGGCGAGCGAGGCAAGTACAATCAACCTCAATCGGGCCCTTGTCAAGCAGTTAAACGTTTTGCTGGTTGAAGACAATGACATCAACCGGTTGTACGCGAAAAGTATTTTGAAGAACTGGCATTGTCATACGGATATCGCTGAGAACGGACTCGTCGCTATTGAGAAGGTAAAGAACAATCGCTATGACATCGTGTTGATGGACGTTCAGATGCCGGTAATGGACGGGTATGAGGCGACGAAGGCCATCCGGCTGATGGATTCCCCTATTTGCGATGTGCCGATCGTAGCGTTAACTGCCAACGCGACCAAGAAGGACGTTGAACTCTGCCTTGCAAGCGGGATGAACGACTACCTCCCGAAGCCCTTTACTCCCGACGATCTGCAGCGTAAGATTTTTGAGGACCTAAAAATCAAACCGGCAAAAACCAGCCTGAGCCATCCGCTCAAGCCCGGGGATGTGTCCTTTGATTTTACGTATCTGCGCAATGTTTCCGGAAATAATGAAGAGTTTATCCGTGAAATGATCCTGACTTTCGTGCAGACAATCCCCCCGATCCTGATGGAAATGAATATTTCCGTCGCTGAAAAAGACTGGACCAAGCTTTCCAGGCTTGCCCATCAGATCAAGCCGTCGCTTGCGCTGATGGGGATGAATGAGCTACGGTCAAAAGTCGTTTACATTGAAGAGAATGGCAAGGCCAAGAGTAATCTACAGGAGCTTCCTTTCGTCACCAATATCTTTATCAACAGGTGCGAAGAGATCATCCCCCAACTAGCGAAACTTTTATAGCACATTGTTCTTCTGGCAAAACTTCCTTTGCCGATCAACCTTTTTTTGGATTTGACATCTGCAATAGATGCATGTCCTTGTTGTGAAAAAAGTTCCGGCGAGATCGATCACGTCCCCGCGTACCATGGACCGTATGCCGAAATCCAACTGCAGTTTCGGAGGTACATCGTACCTCGCATTGGATATTTGTCAAGACTATTGTCCGCTGTTAAGCACCACGACTTTGCGGTAAACGACGGCTTTTCCATCGGCGGAAGCGATCTTGAGGAAGTACACTCCGTTTGCGAGGTCCTGTACAACAATTTGCTGAGGCGTTCTTAAGTCATTCTTCAACCTTCCGTCAACCACAGATATTCCGCGTTGGTCAATTAAACTCCACTGATAGTCGTTTATCAGCACATTTTCAAGCCGCAGATTGACAATCCGTGAGGCCGGGTTCGGATAAAGGTGAATGTTGCGGATCTCGGCAGTCCTCGGGTCGTCTGTGATGCCAACAGGCTTGATTCCGATCTTCATCGGTGCCTTTACTATAACAGCTTGATGGATTCGCTTCGTGTCGTGGTTATCCTGTACAAAAGCCACTAAATAGAGTTTTGTCGAATCCTTTATCTGGACATCGATCGGATAATCGATTGTCACGGTTTGAACATCTCCCATTTTCCAACCATTGTTACGGTCAATCGTTAAGCCTTCGCTATCCAACAACAATTTTCTCACGACGTTCCTGTTGCCGTTAACATCCGTCTCAACAAGGGCAACATGGAAGATGACCGGGTTATTCAGCAATTTGAGCGAGTCGATGTATTTGAATTTCAAGGTGGCTTTCAGCACATCGTCGGCGCTTTCATCTATAACGATTTTAATGTCAAACGTCGGATCCTCCAGCGCGCGTTGATCCAGGAGTTCTTCCTTGATCTGCTCAAAGCCTCCATTCAGGGACACCTGATATGAATCGCCGATCCGGTAATTTCCGATAATGCCGTCCATGATGGTTGCCGGTGGTCTGGCTACGTTATAAAAGAGTTTCCGCGCACCGGGGTCGGTAGGATTCTGATTATAAAGCTCATCCTCTTCCGGCATACCCAGGTGATACTGGATCTTGAAGAAGTCTGATTCATTGCGGGTGAAGGCCTGGTCGTCATACAACCTATCAAGGGCTTCGTCCGAACGATTGACGTCAGGGTCAGCATTCGTAAAGTGTTCAACCATTACAGTACGTTTCTTCTCCCCAACAAAAATGTTATCGAACGCAAACCCGTCATACGGATCCGTCGTTGTGTTTCCGTCATTGCTGGCAAAAGCGAATCTAAGTCGGACCTGGTCCCTCTTGTTCCTTGGAATCACATCCAGATTAAACCTTCCGTTCTTCCATACGGCTTTACCGTTCTCAATCTTTGCGACGCCATTCCATCCATATTGGCCAAGGAGCTGATTTCCAGGATTTGAAAAAATACTGCTTGCGTTAAACCAGTTAATTCCTTCCCGTCCGGTAACTGCAGCGGCGTCATCACTACCGACCACTACCCAGTTGTCTCCGCCATCAACTGAAAACTGAAGTACCGCTCCATCAGAAAGGTCTGTATCACTAATATAGTCAATGGAGATCATCGGACGATCCAGGCCTGAGAGGTTGAAGCATGGCCCGTTCACCACGCTATTTTCATAGGGGTAGTAAGTGCCGTTATTGCGACCTGTCCACCATGCCGAATCGGACTTCGAACCTCCGATTATATGAGCACCATTGGGAATGCCCCATATCCAGCTGGTATCGCTCAGTACCGGATTCGAAGCCGGAGAATTCCGCTTGGTGAGCGCTTCGGCTATCCATCCACCTGCATTTTTTTCAAACGGCTCAAAATATGCGGCTGAGTCAACAGGGGTCACCGTACTGTACGGAAGAATAAAGACCTTTTTCGTTAACTTATCACTGCAGCCATCATCAGTCGAAACGGTTAGCTCAACGTCGTATACGCCAAAATTCTCGTATTTATGGTTCGGTTTATTATAGGTGCCGGTTGTTCTCTGATTGTGTGTTGTGTCTGGAATTGTTCTGTTTGAATCTCCTTCAAGGACATAACCATCATCAAAATCCCATTTATAATATATGATATCACTGATCGTACCTGGATCAGACTCGTCCCTAAATTTCGTGCTGTCGTTATTGCAAATCGCTGACCAGAAAAAGTCAGGTTTCGGGACATCGCCCACGCGGATCAGGTTATCAAATGGCGGAGTGCTATTTTCACAACCCTGGTCTGTCGTGACGGTCAGGGATGCGTAATACCTTCCCGATTGAGCGTAGACGTGACTTGTGGTAGAATCCTTGTCATCGATTTTACCATCGCCGAAGCTCCAGCGCCAGTCAGTCAGTTGCGTTGGGAATCGTGTATTCCTGATGGTAGAATTATCAAAGAATTCGACGGCGCTGGCTATACAATTGTTAGAAGATGTAAAAGATGCAATGGGCGCTGCAAAGAGGATGAAGTTTCGGATACCCTGTGTAATTCCACCAAATTCATTTTTGTATCTGTAAACGATGCGGTACAATCCGGATTCGAGGCCAGCGGTCTGAATGTAGTATTCATCGCCGTCCTTGACGATCGGACAAGTTGGTCCGCCAGATTCTGCCGGCACACTGGTGAACCCTGTTTCTGGCGCGAAGCCTGTTGAAGCAGGGGGATATCCTAATAATTTTACAAGCCCCTGTTCGGCGCACAGCTCGTATGCACCATCTTCTCCCGGAGGGGCGCCCTCAATAGCAAAGTCAACGTTCGTAACCGGGTTGACAATCAGCTCCTGGGTATCCGCATTTGTACACGTGTTTTCGTCAGTGTAAGTGTATGTGATATAATTCGGTCCCTTCTTCGCGTCAGCCGGATCAAACTCGGCCTTGTCAACAGGGTTAGGAACCGTAATGCCGATGTTGGAAGCAGTTGGTGAGATCGTAAATATGCCACCGATTTGATTACCCGTTAAGGTGATCGGCTCGTTATTTTCGGCCATTTGTGGAGGATTCCCATTAGGCAGCCCGGTAAACACTACTACTGGAAGGGGATTTACCTTCAGCTGCATGATGTCGGTTTCCACGGGACAAGGACCATCTGCATCGGGGTCAAGGGCCGTAATCGTCAGTGTTACGGTCGTATTAACCTCGTTGGGTTTTTCGAATGCGTACGATGCCGTATCGAGGGTTGGATCATCAAATGTCCCGATGCCACCTGACCAGCTTATGCCGTTGGGCGCAAAATTAACAGAGCCATTCAAACGGATTGAGGGGGTGTCTTCGCATAAAGCAAGATCAGATCCCGCGGACACCTTAGCCCTCGGATTGCTGGTGATCAGCACTGTAAACTGATTTCCAACACAGCCGCTGCTTTGCGAAGTGGGTGAAATCGTATAAAGAACTGACTGCGGTGAATTCGTGGAGTTAACGAGTTCATCGATAATCACACTTCCGGTTTGAGGCGAGGTGCTTTCGCCGGTCACGTTGGGATTCGATGCCGCCTGCCATATGAAATTCGTCGGCAGGTTATTACCCAAGCCGTCAACGTTACCCTGGAGATCATATTCAGGCGAATCGTTGCTGCAAATCACGGTTGATGTAGTGGAAATTCCGACAGGCTCTGCATGAACAACGATGGAAATCTGGAAGGTGTTTCCTACGCAGCCGTTGACCGCTGTTGGAACAATATCGTACACAATGATCTGGTCGGTGTTCGTAAGATTTGTGATGACATCCGTGATCTCCGGTCCAAATTGGACGGCCGTACTCTCGCCGGTCACATTGTCGTTTGCATTTGCAACCCAGGTAAAGGTGCTACCCAGGTTATTTCCAAGTACAGCAACATTATTAATCAGGTTGTATTCAATCGCCTCGTCACTGCAGACGATCTTGGTGTCATCGATACCAACAGGCTCCGCTTTGACCGTTACGCTGACCGTAAACGGATTTCCCGCGCACGATCCCAATGAAGCCGGTCCGGTAGGTGTTACTGTATAGGTCACGACCTGATCTGCCGTCGTAACATTATTCAGCACATCGTCAATAGTTCCTGTTGTGCGGACAGTGGTGCTTTCTCCCGCAACATTGGCATTGGGGTTCGCCAGCCACACAAAGGATGATGCGGCGATTGCATTGCCGAGTCCGTCAATGTTTGTGAGCTGAAGATCATAGGCAACATTCCCGTCACTGCAAATTACTTTCGTGTCGGCCATTCCCTTTGGCTCGGGGTGAACAACGACAGAAACCGTAAACGAATTTCCGGCGCAACCATTCAGACTCGTAGGAGTGACCGTATAAACAACTGTTTGGTCTGTATTTGTTTCATTGACAAGCACATCATTGATAATGCTTCCGGTTTGGGCCGCGATGCTTTCCCCTGAAACATTCGAATGAGTTGCTGCGACCCAGCTGTAAGTGGCGTTGATGTTCGTGACATTCGTGTCTAAGTCGTAACCCACAGTTGTTTTGCTGCAGATTGATGATGCCGCTGCAATTGTGCCCAGTGGTTCCGGAGAAATCGTCATTGTCACTGTGTAGGCATTGCCCGCACAACCCTTACTGGTGATCGGCGTGATGGTGTATACAACATCAACAGGCAGATCGGTCGTATTTGTCCATGCATCTCCAATCAGTTCATTTGCCGCTTTGCCTGTGCCTTGTGAGGCTGTTCCTGCACTCTGGGTCAATCCGTTTGAGTTAACTGCGATTGTAAAAGAAGCAGGGCTCACGCTTGAAACAGTAGTGCTTAAGGCTACGTCGGATCCGAAAGCCTCATCACTGCAGACAGTCACTGCATTGGCGATACCAACTGGTTCAGGATCCACAGTTATCGTTAATGTGAATGGGTTCCCCAGACATCCCGAAGCGCTCACAGGTGTAATTGTATAGATCACGTTAACAGGAGAAGTGCTTGTGTTTCTCCACGCATCTCCTACGATTTCATTACTGCTCTTGCCTGTTCCTGACGAGACAGTTCCGGCAGTCTGAGTCAATCCATTCGCATTGGTACTGATCAGGTAATGGTCAGGAGCAACACTTGAAGTTGTTGTATTTAAAGTCACATCCAGGCCTAATGCAACATCACTACAAACCGTTTCAGCATTCGCGATGCCGACAGGTTCTGGATCAACAGTCACAATTACGTTGAAGACGTCGGCCTCACATCCGTCAGCACTGATCGCTGTGACGGTATAAATAACATCCACAGGCACCGTACCTGAATTTGTCCATGCATCATCTGTAAGTTCGTTAGCTGCTTTACCAGTTCCAGAAGATACGGTTCCTCCGCTTTGGGTCAGGCCATTGGCATCTACACTGATCGTGTAAGAGGCCACGGCCGCGCTGGTTCCAGTAGTGCTTAATGTCACCGAAGCTCCCAGAGCAACATCACTGCAGACTGTCATGGTGTTTGCAACTCCTACTGGTTCCGGGTTGACTGTCACCGTCACTGTGAAATTGTTACCTGCGCAACCTTCACTGCTGATCGGTGTGATCGTATACACCACGTCAACCGGGTCTGTACCGGTGTTCGTCCATGCATCGCCAACAAGCTCATTGGCCAGCTTGCCGGTGCCTGCCGATGCTGTGCCTGCACTTTGGGTCAATCCGCCGGGGTTTACGGCGATTGTATAAGAAGCAGGGCTTACGCTGCCCGAAGTCGTGCTCAACGTCACTGACGTGCTCAAGATCTCATCACTGCAGACCATTGCCGATTTTGCAATTCCCACTGGCTCGGGATCGATTGTCACGATGACCGTAAACGCATCACCGGCGCAACCGGATGTGCTTACAGGTATAATCGTATAAATGACTTCAACCGCTGTAGTGCCAGTATTTCTCCAGGCATCGCCTACAATTTCGCTTGCCCCCTTGCCTGTTCCCGCCGATACCGTGCCGGAAGTCTGGGTCAATCCATTCGAATTAACACTGATGTTGTATGTATTGGCAGCAACGCTACCCGAAGTCGTGGTGATCGTAACATTGGAGCTCAGCGCTACATCGCTGCATATAGTCGCTGTGTTGGCGATACCCAACGGCTCCGGATCCACTGTTACTACCACTGTAAATGCATCTCCCAAACATCCGTCTGCGCTCAATGCTACAATCGTATACTCCACATCCACAGGCAAGAGTCCATTGTTGGTCCATGCATCACCCACCAGCTCGCTGGCTGCTTTGCCAGTACCCGAAGACACAGTGCCTGCGCTTTGAGTTAATCCGTTTGAGTTAACACTGATCGTGTAAGAGGCAACAGCCGCGCTGGTTCCCGTGGTGCTTAATGTCACCGAAGCGCCAAGGGCAACATCACTGCAGACTGTAGCGGTGTTTGCAACTCCGACTGGTTCGGGATTGACTGTGATTGTTACCGTGAATGTATTGCCTGAGCATCCTTCGCTTGTGATCGGGGTGATCGTATAAACCACGTTCACCGCGCTTGTTCCTGTATTGGTCCACGCATCTCCTACAAGCTCATTGGCAGCCTTGCCACTTCCCGCTGAGGATGTGCCTGCGCTTTGGGTCAGTCCGTTTGAGTTAACAGCGATCGTATAAGAAGCCGGGCTTACGCTGGTTGATGTCGTGCTTAACGTCAGGGTGGATCCCAATGACTCATCGCTGCAAACCGTTGCCGTTGCCGGTACTCCCACTGGCTCCGGATCTA
>Ga0196981_1000067_pt1 | contig 133724 bp, 123 predicted proteins | sample S3_2013CmetaG_FD_155462 | JGI IMG/M metagenome (GOLD analysis project Ga0196981, IMG submission 155462) | Soil microbial communities from Anza Borrego desert, Southern California, United States - S3_20-13C | ecosystem: Environmental > Terrestrial > Soil > Desert | place: USA: California...
CCCAGATCACCGCCCTGTCCGACGGCGGCTTCGTGGTCACCTGGACGGACGCCAGCGCGGGCGTCGGCGGCGCGACCGGCGACACCAGCGGCAACGCCGTCAAGGCCCAGGTGTTCAACGCCGCCGGGGCCATGGTCGGGACCGAGATCCTCGTCAACACCGCGACGACAAACAGTCAGTCGGTGGCCCAGATCACCGCCCTGTCCGACGGCGGCTTCGTGGTCACATGGCTGGACTCCAGCACCGGCGTCGGCGGCGCGACCGGCGACGCATCCGGTTTCGCGGTCAAGGCGCAGGTGTTCGACGCCGCCGGGGCCATGGTCGGGACCGAGATCCTGGTCAACACCGCCACGGCGAATAACCAGTCGGCGCCCAAGATCGCCGCCCTGTCCGACGGCGGCTTCGTCGTCACGTGGCAGGACTTCAGCGCGGGCGTCGGCGGCGCCACCGGAGACGCCAGTAGTGGGGCCATCAAGGCCCAGGTGTTCAACGCCGCCGGCGCCATGGTGGGGACCGAGATCCTGGTCAACACCGCCACGGCGAACAACCAGCAGACCTCCCAGATCACCGCCCTGACGAACGGCGGCTTCGTGGTCACCTGGCAGGACTCCAGCTTCGGCGTTGGCGGCGCGACCGGCGACGCCAGCGGCAACGCCGTCAAGGCCCAGGTGTTCAACGCCGCCGGCGCCAAGGTCGGGACCGAGATCCTGGTCAACACCGCCACGACGACCCACCAGTCGGCGCCCCAGATCACCGCCCTGTCCGACGGCGGCTTCGTGGTCACCTGGACGGACGCCAGCGCGGGCGTCGGCGGCGCGACCGGCGACACCAGCGGCAACGCCGTCAAGGCCCAGGTGTTCAACGCCGCCGGCGCCAAGGTCGGGAGCGAGATCCTGGTCAACACCGCGACGGCGAACGCCCAGCAGTTAGCCCAGATCACCGCCCTGTCCGACGGCGCCTTCGCGATCACCTGGCAGGACTCAAGCCTGGGCGTTGGCGGCGCCACCGGCGACGCCAGCGGCCCCGCGATCAAGACCCAGATCTTCCGGGGCACGCAGTGGGCGGTCGAACAGATTCCGCTGGATCTGCAGTACATCGGCTTCACGCTCAGCGATCCGGACGCGGCCGACGTGCTGACCGTCACCCTGTCGACCGACTACGGCATCCTCACCCTCGATTCCAGCGAACTCAGCATCGGCGTGGACGGCTCGGGCACGGCGACCCTGACCCTCACCGGCACGGCGGCCGAGATCGGCCAGGTGATCGGCGACGGCGCGTGGGGCGGCCTGCTGACCTTCACCGCCAACACCGACACGCCCCCGGCCCTGGCCACCCTGACCCTGACCGCCGACGACGGCGCCGGCGGCGTGGCCGTGACCTCGGCGCCCATCCTCATCACCGGCACGTTCGACCTTGCCGCCGCCACCGCCGGCGCCGACGCGATCACCGGCTCGGCCGCGAACGAGACTATCAACGGCCTCGACGGCGACGACACTCTGGACGGCGGCGGCGGCAACGACACCCTGACCGGCGGCGCCGGCCTCGACAGCCTGATTGGCGGCGACGGCGTGGACACGGCCCGCTACTTCGGCAACGCGGTCGGCGTCGACGCCAATCTCGGCCGCGGCGACGCCCGCGAGGCCGGCGTGATCGTCGACACCTTCAGCGGCATCGAGAACCTGACCGGCTCGGCCTTCAACGACGTGCTGATCGGCAACGCCGGCGCCAACTACCTGGACGGCGGAACGGGCACGGACGTCCTGATCGGTCAGGGCGGCGACGACCTCCTGTTCGGCGGAACCGGGGCGCCCAACGAGCTCTACGGCGGTCTGGGCGACGACACCTATTTCGTCGGCGCCAACGACACCGTCATCGAGAACGCCGGCGAGGGGACCGACACCGTCTCCACCGTCCCCGAGACCTATGTCCTCAGGGCCAATGTCGAGAACCTGACCTACACCGGATTCGTGAACTTCCACGGCACGGGCAACGCCTCGGACAATGTGCTGACCAGCCGCACGGGCGCCGACGTGCTGATCGGGCGCGGCGGGAACGACGTCCTGAACGGCGGCAACGGGATCGACCGGGCCGACTATGCGCTGGCCGCCACCGGCGTGACCGCCAGCCTGACACTCGGGACCGCGTCGGACGACGGCGACGGCGGCTCGGACGTCCTGAACGGCATCGAGAACCTGGGCGGCTCCGCCTTCAACGACACGCTGACCGGCGGCGCCGGCGTCAATGTGCTGACGGGCGGCTATGGGGACGACGTGCTGCAGGGCCGAGGCGGCAACGACCAGCTGTTCGGCGGCCCCGGCAGCGATACGGCCTCCTGGGCCGACGCCGGTGCGGCCGTGACGGTGCGGCTGAACGCCAACTCGGCCTCCGACGGCGAGGGCGGCACGGATACGCTGAACGCCATCGAGCACGCCACCGGCTCGGCCTTCAACGATCTGCTGGTCGGCAACGCCGTGGACAACACGCTGAGAGGCGGCCTCGGCCGCGATACCCTGCTCGGCCAGGCCGGCAACGACGTCCTGATCGGCGGCTCCGGCGCCGCCAACCAGATGCAGGGCGGCCTCGGCGATGACTGGTATGTCGTCGAGGCGGTCGGCGACACGGTGATCGAGCTGGCCGGCGAGGGGACCGACCGGGTCGAAACCACGCTGGACCGCTACACCCTGCGCGCCCACATTGAGGACCTGAGCTACGCCGGTTCGGGCAATTTCACCGGCGTCGGCAACACCTCGAACAATGTGATCACCGGCGGGACGGGCAACGACACCCTGACCGGCGGCCAGGGCGACGACACCCTGAACGGCTTCGCCGGGGACGACACCGTCGTCCTGTCGGGCCTGTTCGCCGACTATCTGATCGTCGACCGCGGCGACGGCTCCTTCGACGTGACCGACAGCGTGGGCGGGCGCGACGGCGTCGACCGGCTGATCGGCATCGACCACATCCGCTTCGCCAATGGCCAGGTGATCGATGTCGTTGCAGCGCCGGCCCCTGCCCCGATCGTCTCCGCCAAGGACGCCGGGCCGCAGACCCTGCCCGGCCTGTCCGGCGACGGCTTCCTCCTCGACGGCGACGCCGATCTGCCGCTCGTTCTGCCGGCGATGGACGATCCGTCCGCCGAGGCGCGCGGTTTCGACGGCCTCGCCGCCCGCCTCGACGGCTTCATGCTGACGCTGGGCGAGGACCGAAACCCGCTTCAATGGCACGGCTTCGAGGGCAGCAGGGGCGACGACGGCTGGGCCTTCTGACCCGAACTCCGGATCGGCGCGGTTTCCAGATGACGACGGTCTGGTGATCGCGCCCCCGCCGGCCCGGCATCGTGGTCGGCGGAACGCCTGCGGATCAGCCTTTCGGCCAGCCGCCCGCCCGGCTCAGCGCGCTGGGCGCGGGGCGGCCGATCTTCTCGCCGATCCAGCGCGCGGTTCCGATCAGGGCGTCGAGGTCGTAGCCGGTCTCGAACCCCGCCCGCTCCAGCATGTAGACCAGGTCCTCGGTGGCGGTGTTGCCCGTGGCCCCCGGGGCGAACGGGCAGCCGCCGATGCCGCCCACCGAGGCGTCCAGCACGTCGACGCCGGCCTCGACGCCGGCGTAGGCGTTGGCCAGGCCGGTGTTGCGGGTGTCGTGGAAATGCAGCCGCAGCACCGCCTCCGGCGCCGCCTTGCGCGCCGCCTCGACCTTGCGCGTCACGCTCCATGGATCGCCGACGCCGATGGTGTCGGCCAGGGCGATCTCCCCGACTCCCAGTTCGGCGATCCGCCCGACGAGGTCCGCGACCTGTCCGACCGAAACCTCGCCGTCGAACGGGCAGCCCCAGACGCAGCTGAGGGTGGCCGACAGCGACGGGCCCGCGCCGGCGCCGCCTTCCGAATTGGCCCGCCCCGTCATGATGTCCGACAGCATGGAGACCTGCTGGTCGACGCCCATGCCCTGGTTCTTCAGCCCAAAGCCGTCGGTGACCGACATGGCCACATTGACCTCGTCGACGCTGGTTCCCAGCGCCCGGTCGTAGCCCTTGCCGTTCAGCACCAGGCCGATGCGGCTGCGCCCCGCCTCGGGGGGCAGGGCGGCCATGACCGCTTCCGCCCCGGCCATTTGCGGCACGTATTTCGGATGCACAAAGCTGACCGCCTCGATGCGCCGCGCGCCGGCCGCCTCCAGCCGCCGCACCAGATCGGCGCGGACGGCGGGCTCGAGGATGGCCGCCTCGTTCTGCAGCCCGTCGCGCGGGCCGACCTCGACGATGGTGATCCGGCGGCTCACCGCCCCGCGCCCCGTGTCGCCCCGCTTCCCGCCGGGGCGTAGACCGTCAGGCTGACGTCGTCGCCGCGCGAATAGTTGTGACCGTTGACCACCCCCACCGCCCGGCCGGTGACGCCCAGATCGGCCGAGGCCTGTCGGAAGGCGTCGGCGTCGCGCGCCTCGACGATCACGGGCCGGCCCTCGGCCAGGGCCCGGGCCGCGCCCGCGGCGTCGGTCAGCTCGGTCTCGCGCCCGGTCAGGAAGACGAAGCTCGGCTCGTGGAAGCCGGTGATGGCCACCGGCCCCGGCCGTCCCTGGCGCGGATGCAGGTCGGCCCGCTCCAGCACCTGTTGCAGCTGCGGCGCTATGGCCAGGGGACGCAGCTGACGGATGGTTCCGGCCAGCGCCGCATGGGCCACCAGCCCCAGGGCGATCGAGACGACCACCGCCGTCACCGCCGCCCGGTGCAGCAGCAGGAAGGCCCCGATCAGCGCCGCCAGCGCCGCGAACACGATGGTGAGGGTCGCCCAGGTCTGCGCCGTCGACCGCCCGTATTCGGTCAAGCCGTAGACGGTGATGACGATAATCGCCAGCCCGCTGACCACCGACAGCGCCGCGCCGGAATAGCGCGAGATCGGGCCGATCGGCCGCGTCAGCGCCGCCGCCGCCAGCAGGGCGATCGCCCCGAACGTCGGCAATGTGTAGTGGGCCAGCTTGGTCGGGGTCAGCTCGAAGATCAGCCAGGCCGGAACCAGCCAGCAGACCAGGAACCGCACCGCCGGCTCGGCCCGCCTGTGCCAGCCGGTCGACAGCGCCGCCGGCAGCAGCAGCGCCGTCGGGAACAGCAGCACCGGCGCCAGCAGCAGGAAATATCCCGGCGCCGCGCCATGGCTCTCGTGCCCGCCGGAGATCTTCGGGGCCAGGTCGCCCATGATCGCCTCGCGCCAGAAGCCGCCGTCGGTGGCGATGGTGATGGCGATCGCCCACGGCCCGACGATCAGGGCGGTCAGCGGCAGGCCCCAGCCCCAGCCCAGCCGGCCCAGCCATTTGACGTCCCTGTCCCACAGCGACAGCAGCAGGACGGCCGGAACCACCACGATCAGGCCGATCGGCCCCTTGATCAGGATCGACAGGCCCAACCCCAGCCAGAACAGCAGCTTGTGCGGTCGTCGCGGCTTCTCTCCGGCCCGCGTCGCCAGATAGATCCGCGCCAGACCCGCCATGGCCATGGTCACCGAGGCGCACAGCATGGCGTCGGTCTTGGCGATGCCCGCCTCGGTCGACAGCAGGAAGGTCGCCCCCAGCATGGCCCCGGCGAGGAACCCGGCCCGCTGCCCGAACATCGCCGCCCCGGCCCAGGCGCAGGCCGCCGCCGCCAGCATGGCCCCGAGGATCGACGGGATGCGGTAGGGCTGGATGTCGCGCGCCTCGACGCTGGACGTCGCCGCCACCGCCGCCGCCTGCAGCCAGTAGATGCCGACCGGCTTCTTCCATCGCGGCTCGTCCTGGAAGCGGATGTCGATGTAGTCGCCGCTCTCCAGCATCTGCGACGTGGCCTGGGCGTAGCGGCTCTCGTCGCGGTCCAGCGGCGGCAGCAGCATCAGCACCGGCAGGCCGGCGAACAGGGCGACCAGGGCCGCCAGCAGCGGGCCCCGCCAGCCGGCGATGAATCGGTCGAGATCGGGGCGCATCATGTTCATCTTCCTAACACGCCGTTTCGGGCCGCGTCATGGTCCACGCAAAGCGCCCCGCGCGGGCGCCTCCCGCTGCGTCGCGAACTCCGCTAGACAGCGCCCATGACCGAAGCCGCTCCCGACATCTCCGTCGTCGTTCCCGTGCATGACGAGGAGGGCGCCGCCGGCCCCCTGGCCCGCGAGATCGCCGCCGCCTTCGCCGGCCGCGCCTATGAGATGGTCTTCGTCGACGACGCCTCGCGGGACGGCACCCTGGCCGAGCTGCGCGGCCTGATGGCCGAGCTGCCGGCCCTGCGCGTGCTCAGCCACGGCGCCAACGCCGGCCAGAGCCGCGCCGTGCGCACCGGCGTGCTGGCCGCCCGCGCCCCGATCGTCGTCACCCTCGACGGCGACGGCCAGAACCCGCCCGCCGACGCGCCCCGCCTCGCCGACCTGCTGGCCGCCTCGCCCTCGACTGTGGCCCTGGTCGGCGGCGTCCGCGCCCGCCGCCAGGATTCCGAAGCCAAGCGCTGGGCCTCGGTCTGGGCCAACCGCATCCGCAAGCGCCTGCTCTCGGACGACGCCGACGACACCGGCTGCGGCCTCAAGGCCTTCCGGCGCGACGTCTTCCTGCGCCTGCCGTACTTCGACCACCTGCACCGCTATCTGCCGGCGCTGATGATCCGTGAGGGCTACGAGAACCGCTACCTCGACGTCGGCCACCGCCACCGCGAGACCGGCCGGTCGAAATACACCAACTGGGGCCGGCTGGTGGCGTCGCTGTCCGACCTGCTCGGCGTGATGTGGCTCAAGTCGCGCTCGCGGCGCCCCGGCGCCATCTCCGAATTCTGACCGTTCGCCCCGCGGGCGAGCAGACGTAGCGGTCCGGAGCGAACGGGGGTATTCATCGTTAACAAGCTCGGCCGTCGAGATTGGAGCCCTGACCCATGCTGATCGCCATCCCGCTTCTGTTCATCCCGGTCGTCTTCTACGCCATCGTCGTCCTGTCGGGCTGGGTGGGGACCGGCGGCGTCGCCGCGGCGGAGCAGGCGCTTCGCGACCCGCTGTTCTCTATCCCGATGGTCTCGGGCAGCGCCTGGAACGTCGGCACGGGCGACCTGATCCTGTTCCTGTCGCTGATCCTGCTGTTCTTCGAACTGCTCAAGTCGACCTCCAGCCAGAAGGTGGCCATCGTCAATCACGCCCTGTCGATGATCCTGTTCGTGTTCTGCCTGGTGGCCTTCCTGCTGTTCCCCGGCTTCGCCACCTCGACCTTCTTCCTGATCCTGACCATGGTCATGCTGGACGTGCTGGCCGGCTTCATCGTCACGATCATCTCGGCCCGCAAGGATCTCGAGTTCGGGGCGGGCTGAGAATCCTCCAGCCTTACCCGTCATCCTCGGGCTTGACCCGAGGATCAGATGTCGGGCCCGGCTGTGCGGTAGAGACGGCCCCGCAGGCGAGACCGCCTGTCGTTCACTGTGCACCGGACGGTCTGATCCTCGGGTCAAGCCCGAGGATGACGGTCGATGGGGCCGGGTCGGTCTAGGTCTGGCTGTCCTCGTCCACCGGCAGGACGTGCGGCGCCTGCGGCCGCGCCGCCTGGCGCCGCTGGATGGCGTAGGCGACCAGCCACAGCGCCATGGCCCAGGCCGCGCCGACGCTCCAGCCCGCCAGCACGTCGGTGGCCCAGTGCGCCGCCAGATAGACCCGGGTCAGGCCCACGATCAGCGTCAGCAGCACCGCCACCCCGATGACATAGGCCTTGAACCGCTTCTGCGGGAAGGCCCGGGTCAGCATCACGCCGATGCTCAGGTAGAACACCGCTGACAGCAGGCTGTGGCCGGACGGGAAGCTGGCGCTCATCGTCTCCACCGCCCGCAGCGCCTCCGGCGGCCGGTCGCGCCCGAACAGCGCCTTCAGCCCCTCGCTCAGCGCCACGCCGCCGATCAGGCCCAGCCCCAGCAGCAGGGCCGACAGCCGCTTGCGCTGCAGAACCAGGAATCCGGTCACGATCACCGCGAACAGGCTCAGCACCGCGGTGCCGCCCAGGGCGGTCAGGTCCATCGCCGCCGTCTCCAGCCAGCCGGGCCCCCAGGGGTCGAGCGCGGTCGCGTTCGGCCGCAGGGCCTCGAGCACCGCCTCGTCGAAGGCCCGGCCGTCCGCCTCGGTCATGTCGTCGGCCAGTTCGACGAAGGTCATCACCCCCAGCGCCACGATGAACAGGGCGCTGATGGCGGCGATCTCGGTGCGCGCGATGCGCAGCGCGCGGCGGGCGAAAGCGGCGATCTGGTCCGGGGTCATCGGGCCGAAACGGTCCCGCTTGCGGGACGTTCCCCTCACGCGTTCGTGATGAGAAAATCGGCGCCCCGGCGGCGCCTCTGTCATGCCGTCGTCGCGGCCTGTCCACAGGCTCATCCCCCGCCTTGAGGCCGATTCGCCCAGAAAGTGATCGTCAACCCCGTTGACGGTTGGTTAGCCATCTGCGCCCCATATGTGGGCTTGGGGAGCGCTTCGGCCACTAGATGATGTGGTCGGTGGCGCGAACGACTTAATCGATCAGTTCAGGGCAGTGACCATTATGGCCGGCGGCGAAGCGTTGAAGACGGTGGATTTCCAGTCGGTTGCGGCTGCGGACGCCGCTGATCGACCCCACCTGAAGGTGGTGCCCTCGATCCAGCTCGACCGGTCCCGCGACGACCTCCTGACCGACTTCGGCAAGAAGACGCTCGAGGATCGCTACCTGCTGCCCGGCGAGAGCTACCAGGACATGTTCGCCCGGGTCGCCACGGCCTACGCCGATGACCCGACCCAGAATCCGGGCCACGCCCAGCGCGTCTACGACTACATGTCGAAGCTGTGGTTCATGCCGGCCACCCCGGTTCTGTCCAACGGCGGCGCCGACCGCGGCCTGCCGATCTCCTGCTTCCTCAACGCCGTCGGCGACAGCCTCGACGGCATCCAGTCGGTCTGGAACGAGAACGTCGCCCTCGCCTCGAACGGCGGCGGCATCGGCACCTACTGGGGCGGCGTCCGCTCCATCGGCGAGAAGGTCAAGGGCGCCGGCCAGACCTCCGGCATCATCCCCTTCATCCGGGTCATGGACTCCCTGACCCTGGCCATCAGCCAGGGCTCGCTGCGCCGCGGCTCGGCCGCCGTCTATCTCGACGTCCACCATCCCGAGATCGAGGAATTCCTCGAGATCCGCAAACCGTCGGGCGACTTCAACCGCAAGTCCCTGAACCTGCACCACGGCATCAACATCTCCGACGCCTTCATGGAGGCGGTCCGCGACGGCAAGCCGTTCAACCTGCTGTCGCCCAAGGACCAGGCCGTCATCAAGACAGTCGACGCCCGCACCCTGTGGCAGAAGATCCTCGAGATCCGCCTGCAGACCGGCGAGCCCTATCTGATCTTCTCCGACACCGTGAACCGCCAGATGCCGCAGCATCAGCGCGACCTCGGCCTGTCGGTCAAACAGTCCAACCTGTGCTCCGAAATCACCCTGCACACCGGCCGCGACCATCTCGGCGTCGACCGCACCGCGGTCTGCTGCCTGTCCTCGGTCAACGCCGAGACCTTCCTCGAATGGCGCGAGGAGCCCCAGTTCATCGAGGACGTCATGCGCTTCCTCGACAATGTGCTGGAGGACTTCATCCGCCGCGCCCCGCCGGCCATGGCCGCGGCCGTCTATTCGGCCAAGCGCGAGCGCTCGGTCGGCCTCGGCCTGATGGGCTTCCACTCCTTCCTGCAGGCCCAGGGCGTGGCCTTCGAATCCGCCATGGCCAAGTCGTGGAACATGCGGCTGTTCAAGCACCTGCGCCGTGAGGCCGACAAGGCCAGCCGCCTGCTCGCCGAGGAGAAGGGCGCCTGCGAGGACGCCGCCGAGCGCGGCGTCATGGAGCGCTTCAGCCACAAGCTGGCCATCGCCCCGACCGCCTCGATCTCGATCATCTGCGGCGGGACCAGCGCCGGCATCGAGCCGATCCCGGCCAACATCTACACCCACAAGACCCTGTCGGGCTCGTTCGCGGTCAAGAACCCCTATCTGGAGAAGGTGCTGGGCGAGAAGGGCATCGACACCAGCGAGGTGTGGAATTCGATCCTCGAGCACGAGGGTTCGGTCCAGCATCTGGAAGGCCTGACCGACGACGAGAAGGCCATCTTCAAGACCGCCTTCGAACTGGACCAGCGCTGGATCGTCGAGTTGTCGGCCGACCGCGCCCCGGAAATCTGCCAGGCCCAGTCGATCAACCTGTTCATCCCGGGCGACGTCGACAAATGGGACCTGCACATGCTGCACTGGTCGGCGTGGGAGCGGGGCGTGAAGTCGCTTTACTACCTGCGCTCCAAGTCGGTGCAGCGCGCCGCCTTCGCCGGCGCCGAGAACAAGGCCGAGGTCGAGATCGACCCCAACCAGCCGGATCTCTTCAGCGCCGCCCGCACCGACTACGACGAGTGCCTCGCCTGCCAGTGAGGCCTCAGCGCCGCCCCGCCTCGACCCGCATCTGAAGCGGCGTGCGGGGCAGGCCGGCCATCGTCAGCCGGCCGTCCCGGTCCGTGTCCAGCGCGAGGAACCAGCGCTCGGTCGCCGTCGCCCATTCTTCGGCGGTCACCCTCTGGTCAATGTTGATGTCGGCGGCCTTGACCGGCTGCGGCAGGTTGAAGAAGCCGGCCTCGGCCACCGGACCGTAGCCGCCGGCCCACCCTCCCGCACCGCGACGCCGCACTCTGCCCGGGGGGCCGTTCTGCGGCGCCGGCTCCGCCAGGGTCATCGGCGCCGGCCGGTCGCCGCCGCGTCTCTGCGGCGGCGCGCCCTGCCCCGGTCCGTGGGCCAGCAGCCGCAGGCGGGCTTCGTAGGCGGCCAGTTCCGCCTGGTCGAGCCGGCCGCTCCGGTCCTGATCCAGGTCGCCGAACCAGCGTCGGCCATCCGCCGCGAACTCCTCGAACGTCATGGCCTGGTCGAGGTCGATGTCCGCGCCGATGAACCAGTCGGAGACCGGCCACGGCTCCCCCGGCTCGGCCATGAAGGGTTCGCCGAAGGGGCTGATGAACATGGCGGTGCGCTGCGGCGCGTCCGTCCCGCCCGGACGCCCCGGCGGACCACTCGCGCAGGCGACGGTCGTCGCGGCCGCGGCCAACAGGGCGCTCCACGCGAGGATGCGGGCCGGGGATGCGGTGGGCTGGATCATGGCGTCTCGCAGGGAAGGACGGCCTTGAGGCTGTAAGCGCAATTGGACCCGGCGAAGGCGCGACTGTTTCAGGATCGAAACGAAGGGCGGACGAGCGCAATCCATCGACGCCCGCGCCGCCCCCTCCGTCCGGCCCGCTGATCGCGGCCCCGCCACCGCCCCGCGGGTGGGGAGGTGAAACCCCACCCTCACCTCCCACGCAGTGGGCGGCGCCGGCGCCATGACGCTGTGCTGACAATCCGGGAATCTATAGTCGGCTTCGGCGGATAATCTCCCGCCCTTTCAGCCACATCCCCGTTTCTCGAGACCATCTTCTGCGCATGGTTTTTCGCGGACGCATAATGGTCCCGATCGCCTCCGCCACCGGTCTTTGACAATCGAACCGCCGCCGCACCGTCAGAGGCGCGCCGGCGAATCAGACTCTTCAGACTGTTCAGACCCTGTTTTGAGTCTGAATCGCGCGCAGACCTCGTTCAGTCCAGCCGGTCGGCCTTCCTCAGCCCCGGGAACAGCCTGGCCCACACGCCCGTCGCCGCCAGCGCCCCGACCCCGCCGAACACCGCCGCTCCGATCGGCCCGAGGAACCGGACCATCAGCCCGGAGTAGGCCTCGCCCAGTTCGTTCGACGCGCCGATGAACAGCATGGACACCGAACTGACCCGGCCGCGCATGTGGTCGGGCGTCGACAACTGGATCAGGGTCTGGCGGATGTTGACGCTGATCATGTCCGCCGCGCCGCCGATCATCAGGGCGGCGGCGCTGATCCAGGCGATCTGCGACAGGCCGAAGACGATGGTGCAGACCCCGAACACGGCGACCGCCGCGAACATCCATTTGCCGCCATGTCTCACGATCGGGAACCGGGCCAGATACAGCGCCATCGTGAAGGCCCCGACCCCGAACGCCGCCCGCAACAGGCCGAAGCCTTCCGGTCCCACATGCAGGATATCGCGCGCGAAGATCGGGGTCAGCAGGGCCACCCCCGCGAACAGCACCACGATCAGATCCAGCGAGATCGCCCCCAGCACGACCTTGGTGGTCCAGACATACTTCAGGCCCTCCTTGACCGCCGCCCAGCGCCCCGGCCCGACCCCGACCCGCTCCGGCCTGCCGGAGGTGCGGATCAGCAGGAAGGCCGCCAGCCCGGTCAGGAACAGGCCCAGCGCCACGGCATAGGCCAGCGGCACATTGATCCCGACGATGACCCCCCCCAGCGCCGGCCCGGCGATGGCCCCGGTCTGGAAGGCGATCGACTGGGCGGCGATGGCCCTCGGCAGGGCCGCCCGTCCGACCACCATCGGCAGGAAGGCCTGGCTGGCCGGCGCCAGGAAGGCCCGGCACGCCCCGAACAGGCAGGCCACGGCCAGCAGCCCCCACAGCGGCGGCGACCCATGCACGGCCATACCGAGGAAGGCGACCGCGCACAGGGCTTCCACCGCGATCGAGGCGGCGACGGTGATCCGCCGGTCGCGCCGGTCGGCCATCTCGCCCGCCGGCAGGGTCAGGGCCAGCAGCGGAATGAACTGGGCCAGTCCGACCAGCCCCAGGTACAGGCTGGCCTCGGCGATCGGATGGTCGCGCCGCGCGATCTCATAGACCTGCCACAGCAGGGCCGACGACTGGATCTGGATGGCCAGCACGGCCGCGATCCGGCCGCCCCACAGCAGGCGGAAGTCGCGCAGCCGCCAGGGATTGGTTCCATGGGCCTCCCGCGCCGCCTCGACGACGGACGGGGTGATCGGCTCGGGGGCCTCAGGTGCGTCGGTCATGCTTCGGGTACGGAGTTCCGTCGCGATGGAAATAGCCGCCGGGGCGGAAGGTCATGTCGAGGTCGGGATAGTCGCCGCTGTCGCCCTCCGGACTGCGCGTGCCGACCTCCAGCAGGACCGCCTCGGCTCCCGACCGGTTCTCGATCCTGTGGCCGTTCGGCACCCCGGCCTTGAAGCCCGCGCAGTCGCCGGCCCTCAGCACGGTCTCCCCGTCGTCCTCGATCAGCACCACCTCGCCCTCGAGCACCCAGACGAACTCGTCCTCGCCCTCGTGCCAGTGCCGCTGGCTCGACCAGGCCCCGTCCGGCAGGCGCAGCAGATTGACCCCGAACTGGTCCAGCCCGACCGCGTCGCCCAGCCGCCAGCGCCGCCGCGCCTTGCACGGCCCCGCGAATTCCTCGGGATAGCCCGTCCCGTGTCCGGTCGGCGCGTTCTCGATGTCGATCTTCGGCATGGGAAGAAGCCTTCTCGCAATCGTCCGAACCCCCTAAAGCACAGGTCCATGAGCGCCGCATCACATCCCGTTATCGATCCTGTCGAACTGACCCGCGACCTGATCCGCAGACCCTCCGTCACCCCCGCCGACGAGGGGGCGATGGACATGCTCGAGCGCCTCCTGACCGGCCTCGGCTTTCACTGCCGGCGGATGCGCTTCGAGAATATCGAGAACCTCTACGCCCGGCGCGGCACGGCCTCGCCCAACCTCTGCTTCGCCGGCCATACCGACGTCGTCCCCACCGGTTCGACCGAGGCCTGGACCGCCGCTCCGTTCGAGGCCGAGGTCCGGGACGGCGTCCTCTACGGCCGCGGCGCCGTCGACATGAAGGGGGGCATCGCCGCCTGGATCGCCGCCGTCTCCCGCGTCCTCGCCGAGGGCGACCCGCCCGGCTCCCTCAGCTTCCTGATCACCGGCGACGAGGAAGGCCCCGCCCTGCACGGCACCAAACGGGTGGTCGAGACCCTGATGGCCGAGGGCGAGGTCATCGACGCCTGCGTCGTCGGCGAGCCGTCGTCCCAGCACGCGCTCGGGGACATGATCAAGATCGGCCGCCGCGGCTCGCTCAACACCTGGATCACCGTGCACGGCAAACAGGGCCACGTGGCCTACCCCGACCGCGCCGCCAATCCCGCCCCGGTCATGGCCCGGCTGCTGGCGCGGCTGGCCGACCACCGGCTGGACGACGGCTACCTGGGCTTCCAGCCGTCCAACCTCGAGATCACCACCATCGACATCGGCAATCCGGCCACCAACCTGATCCCGGCCGAGGCGAAGGCGCGGCTGAACATCCGTTTCAATCCGACCCACACCGGCGATGACCTGAGCGCCTGGCTCAACGCCATGGCCGGAGAGGCCCAGGCCGAAAGCGGCCTGCGCATCGAACTGGAGCACCTGTGCTCGGGCAACGCCTTCCTGACCGAGCCGGGCGCCTTCGTCACCGGCGTGCAGGACGCGGTCGAGGCCGCGACCGGCCGCCGCCCCGAGGCCTCGACCACGGGCGGCACCTCCGACGCCCGCTTCATCCGTTCGATGTGCCCGGTGCTCGAGCTCGGCCTCGTCGGCCAGACCATGCACCAGATCGACGAGCGCGTGCCCGTGACCGAGATCGAGGCGCTGACGGAGGTCTACCGCCGCGTCATCGGGACCTTCTTCGGGCGAACCTAGAGCAGCAGGTCGAGGCCCAGCAGGGCCGCGCCGAACATGGCGGCGAAGGCGACGACGAAATAGAAGATCTCACGCCGCGCGCTGCCCCGGCGCTCCAGCGTCATCGGCGGCATCTGGACCGGCAGGCTACCCATGGCGCACTCCCTCGGAAGGCGTGAGGATGCGCTCCGATCCTTGCCGGGGCGTTGAGAAACGTGGTTGCCGTCAAGGTCGCTCGAGGAAGCGCAGCGCCGTCAGCACATGCGCCTTGACCCCGACCGGCAGCACCTTCTCGTTGACGTCGAAGGCCGGCGAATGGTTCGGCGCCGCCGTCGCCGGATCGACCCCGTCGGGGCTGGCCCCGAGATGGTAGAACACCCCCGGGACCTCCTGCGACAGATAGCTGAAGTCCTCGGCCACCGTCGTCGGCGGCGCGCCCGCGTTGACGGCGCCCTCGCCCGCCGCCTCCTCCAGCACCGGCGCCAGCCAGGCCGACAGGTCCTCGTCGTTGAACACCAGCGCCGCGTTCTGGCGCACCGAGAAGTCGGCGGTCGCCCCCCAGGTCCCGGCGACATTGTCGATGGCGATCTCCGCCCGCCGCACCAGGTCATCGCGCTGCGCGACGTCGAAGGTTCTGAGCGTGCCCGACAGCACCGCCTGATCGGGAATGATGTTGTAGCGCACGCCGGCGTCCATCGTCGCGATGGTGAACACGGTCGGAGTCGTGGTCGGATCGATGGTCCGGGCGGTCAGGCCGTTGATCGTCTGGATCACATCGGCCGAGGCCGAGATGACGTCGATCCCCTTCCACGGCCAGGCCCCGTGCGTCTGCCGCCCGTGCAGGGTGATGTCGACGCGATCCGACGCCGCCATGAAGCCCCGCGGCCGGTACCAGATGGTCCCCGGCCGCCCGGGCAGGACGTGCAGGCCGAAGATCGCATCGGGCCGCGGATCGGCCAGCGCCCTCTGCTCGACCATCAGCGCCGCTCCGCCCTTGGGCTCGCCCGGAGGCGCGCCCTCCTCCGCCGGCTGGAAGATGAACACCACCGTGCCGGCGATCTGGTCCCTCATCCCGGCCAGCACCTCGGCGGCGCCCATCAGCATCGCCACGTGGGCGTCGTGCCCGCAGGCATGCGCCACCGGCACCGTGGCGCCCATGTAGGTCCCGGTCGCCGTCGAGGCGAACGGCAGGCCGGTCGCCTCCAGCACCGGCAGGGCGTCCATGTCGGCCCTCAGCGCCACCGTCCGGCCCGGCCGCGCGCCGCGCAGCACGCCGACCACGCCGGTCTTGCCGACGCCGGTGCGCACCTCCAGCCCCAGCGCCCGCAAATGGTCCGCGACCAGGGCGGCGGTGCGGGTCTCGGCGAAACCGAGTTCGGGGTTGGCGTGCAGATCGCGGCGCCAGGCCACCACCCTGGGCGTCACCGTCTCGACGGCCGCGGCGACCGCCTCCGCGGACTGGGCGTGGGCGGCGCCCCCGGGCAGGGCGAAGGCCATGGCGGCGGCTGTGGCGGCGAACAGGCGGCGGACGGTCATGACGGCTTCCCCGGTGAAGACGACCACCGTGCGCGGAGCCACCGCCCTTGCGCAAGAGGGCGGTGCGACCGGGGGTGACCCGGACGGCGCGCCGCCCTAGGTTCGGAGCGTGAACCTCCGCTCGCCCGCCTTCGCCATCCTGTTCGCGGTCAGCCTGATCGCGGCGGCTGGCAATATGGGACTGCAGTCGGTGCTGCCCACCATCGGGCGCGAGTTCGGCCTGCGCGACACCCTCGTCGCCGGAGCCTTCGCCATCAGCGCCCTGATGTGGACGCTGACCTCGCCCTACTGGGCGCGTCTCTCGGACAAGCTCGGCCGGAAGCGGGTGATAATGATCGGCCTTGGCGGTTTCGTCGCCTCCATGGGCGGCTTCGGTCTTGCCGCCAGTTCGGGCCTTGAGGGCTGGCTGGCGGTGTTGGTGGCATTTGGGCTCATGGCGGTGGCCCGCACGGTCTACGGCGTCTTCGGTTCAGCCGCACCCATCGCGTCCCAGGCCTATGTCGCTGACCGCACGAGCCCCGGGCAGCGGACCCAGGCGATGTCCCTGCTGGCTTCGGCACAGGGTCTCGGCACCGTGGTGGGGCCGACGCTCGCGCCCGTCTTCATCCTACCGTTCGTGGGTCTGGCCGGTCCCATGCACGCCTTCGCCCTGTTCGGCGGGATCATGCTGCTGATCGTGTGGTTGAAACTCCCCAGCGGCGACGCCGTTCGCACTCCCTCGCCCAGCGGTCGAAAAGCCGACGCCGCCAAGGGTCTCTGGAAGGATCCGCGGGTGCGGGACTATCTGATCTACGGCCTGCTGGTGACCGGAGCCCAGGCGATCAACATCTCTGTGCTTGGCTTCCACATCATCGACGAACTGGCGGTCGAAGGCATCACCTCCGGCCAGACAGCGTCCTTCATCAGCATCGCGATGCTGGCCGGGGCGGCCGCGACCCTGATGGTCCAGTGGGGCCTCATCCCGCTGCTCAAACTGCAAGCGGCCGACCTGATGCGCTGGGGCGCAGCCCTGGCGCTGGTCGGCAACCTGATGAGCATTGTCTCGCCCGGCTATTACGGCGTCGTCGTCGGCTATGCGGTGATGTCGATGGGCGTCGGCTTCGCCCGGCCGGGATTCACCGCCGGCTCCTCGCTATCCGTGGGTCCGCACGAGCAGGGGGCCGTGGCGGGACTGATGATGTCGCTGGCCGGCCTCAGCTTCCTCGCCCCGCCGGTGATCGGGGTGGCGCTGTACGAACTGACCGAGCCGGCGCCCTTCATCGCCAATGTGCTGCTGCTGGCGGCCGCCACGGCCTTGTGTTTCGTCAGTACGCGCCTTCGCGCAGGCCCCCCGGACCTGCCGGGTCGCGACGAGACCCCCTCGCCGGAGACGCCGCCCGCCTCGCAACCCGGCCCGGAAGGAAACCGCTGACACGGACCCCGGCGCTTCCGGCCGCTATCGCGGCGAGCGACGCGGCCTTTTCAGCGTCGAAAAGCCGTGTCAGAGCGACGGCATGGAAATCGCCCGCATCGAAAAACGCATCGGCGTCCGCGCGCCCGCCGATCGCATCTGGGAGATTCTGGCCGATCTTCCGGCGTGGGAGCGCTGGAACCCGATCGAGACCGGAGTCGAGGGAGCCATCGCCTATGGCGGATCGCTCGCCCTGACCGAGACCATTTCCGGCCTCCCGGAACGCCGGGTGGCCGCCCGCGTCGGAGAATGGCAGCCCAACGCCCAGCTGGTCTGGGCCGAGAAACGCGGTCTCTGGTTCAGCTCGCTGCGATATTTCGAAATCGACGAGATCGAACCCGGCAGTTGCATCTTCGCCAATGGCTTCATCTTCTCGGGCCTGCGCGGCGAGATGCATTTCGACCGGCACCGCAAGGCGTTGCGCGCCGCGGTCGATTCGGTGGCCGAGTCGCTGAAGTCAGTCGCGGAACAGACCTAGCCGCCCCTCGCGGTTGACCGAGGTCAACCGCCCTTGGCCATCGTGTCCTGGATGCTGATGATCGCCGGCGTCAGGATGACGATGAACAGCACCGGCAGGAAGAACAGGATCATCGGCACGGTCAGCTTCGCCGGCAGCGCCGCCGCCTTCTTCTCGGCGGCCGAGAGGCGCATCTCGCGGTTTTCCTTGGCCATGGTCCGCAGCGCCGACCCCAGCGGCGTGCCGTAGGTTTCGGCCTGGGTCATCGCCGTGGCCACCGATTTGACGCCGGGATGGTTGGTCCGCTTGGCCAGCCCCTCATAGGCCATGCGCCGGTCGGGCAGATAGCTGAGCTCGGCGGACAGCAACGTCATCTCCTCGGCCAGATCGATCGACGAACCGCCGATCTCCTGGCTGACCTTCTGGATCGCCGCCTCGATCGACATGCCCGCCTCGACGCAGATCAGCAGCAGGTCCAGCGCATCGGGAAAGGCCTGCATGATCGAGGTGCGGCGCTTGGCGATGCGGTTGGCCAGAAAGATGTTCGGCGCATAAAAACCGATCACCGCCGCCACCATGCAGATGGTCAGCCGGATCATCACCGACAGGCCGAAGTCGTTGAGGGCGAAGACGTAGAGCGCCGCCAGCGCCAGCATGACGAATGGCATCGAGAAGCGGAAGAAGTAGAAGGTGGTCAGCGGCTTCGGGCCGCGATAGCCGGCCTGGGCCATCTTGTCCGCGACCTTCGGATCCTCCAGCAGCTTGTTCAGGTTCAGCCGTTCGACGACACGCTTCTTGAAGCCCTCGTCGGTGTGCCGGAGGTTTTGGGGACCGCTGCTCTGGGCGGCGATCGCCTGACGGGAGCGGCGCTTCAGCTCCTCGCGCCGCACGGCTACCGCCTTCATTCGCCCTTCCAGCTTGGCCTCGCCGCCGAGCGCGCCGAGCAGGGTCACCATGGTCGCGAACACCAGCACGCCGACGCCCATGCTGAGCAGGTTCTGCAGGTTGGTGAAGAAGCCGATGATATCGCCCATGACCCCTCCCTAGAACTTGAACGAGATCATGCGCTTCATCACGAAGACGCCGAGGGACATCATCAGCACCGCGATCAGAAGCATGAACTGACCGCGCGGCTCGGTGAAAAGCTTGGCCATGTAGGCCGGGGTGGTGACGCTGACCAGGATCATGACGGCGGGCGGCAGCGCGCCAATGATGCCGGCGGAGGCGGTCGCCTCGGACGACAGCGCCTTGATCTTCTCGCCCATCATCTTGCGGGCCCGCAGCACGGTGGACAGGTTGCCCAGCGCTTCAGCCAGGTTGCCGCCGGTCTTTTGCTGAATGCCGATGACGATGGCGAAGAATTTCAGCTCAGGCGTCGGCATGCGCTCATACATCTTTTCCAGCGCCTGCTGCAGGGTCAGGCCGACGCCCAGTCCCTCGACCAGGGTCTGGAACTCCGCGCCCAGCGGAGCCGGGCTCTCGCGCGCGATGATCTTGAAGCAGTCGTGCACCGGCAGGCCTGACTTGATGCCCCGGACGATGACGTCGACGGCGTCCGCGAAATGGCTGCCGAACTTCTTGCGCCGGCTCTTGCCCAGAAAGCCGACCACCCAGCGCGGCAGGCCGAGGCCGAAGACCACGGCGGCGCCGAGCCCGATCAGGATGTTGAAGCCGAACACCAGGGGAGCCAGGAAGGCGATCACCGCCAGCACGGCGCTGATGATCCAGAAGGTCCGCACGCTGGTGGCCAGGCCCGCCTGCTTCAGCTTGGCGGTGAGGCTGATCCGGGCCTTGCGCTGGGCGCGTTCCGACTCCTGCAGTTGCTGCAGAATCTGTTTGCGGCGGGCTTCCGGCGTGTTGGCCGCGGCGGCCTTGCGCGCGGCGGCCATGTTCTGCTTCGGCCCGCCGAAATTCTGCGCGCGCTTGACCGCGGCGTCGGAAGAATCGCCGCCGCCCACAAACGCCCAACCCAGGCCGCCAAGGGTGACGAAGGCCAGAACCGCCGCGAGGATGGGGAGCATCGCCGCCTACTCCGCCGCGTCGAGGGCTTCGGCCAGTTCGCGCTCCAGGCCGTAGTAGCGGGCGCGGTCCCAGAAGCGGGGACGGGCGATGCCGGTCGACCGGTGGCGACCGATGATCTTGCCGTTCTCGTCCTCGCCGGTGATCTCGTAGACGAACAGGTCCTGGGTGACGATCACATCGCCTTCCAGACCGACCACCTCGGTGATGTGGGTGATGCGGCGCGACCCGTCGCGAAGGCGCGCCGCCTGGATGATCACATCGACCGAGCCGACGATCATCTCGCGGATGGTCTTGGACGGCAGGCCGTAGCCGCCCATGGTGATCATCGATTCCATACGGCTGATGGCTTCGCGCGGGGAGTTGGCGTGGAGCGTGCCCATGGAGCCGTCGTGGCCGGTGTTCATGGCCTGCAGCAGGTCGAACGCTTCCGGTCCGCGGACCTCGCCGACGATGATCCGCTCGGGGCGCATCCGCAGACAGTTCTTCACCAGATCGCGCATGGTGATCATGCCCTGGCCCTCGAGATTCGGCGGCCGGGTCTCAAGACGCACCACGTGCGGCTGCTGCAGTTGCAGCTCGGCGGCGTCCTCGCAGGTGATGACGCGTTCGGTGGGATCGATGAAGGCGGTCAGCGTGTTAAGCAGCGTCGTCTTGCCCGAACCGGTGCCGCCCGAGATGACGAGGTTGCAGCGCGACGCGCCGATGACGCCGAGCACGCGGGCGCCTTCGGGACTGATGGAGTTGTACTCCACCAGGTTCTTCATCGTCAGCTTGTCTTTCTTGAACTTCCGGATCGTCAGGGTCGCGCCGTCAATGGCCAGCGGCGGGGCGATGACGTTGACGCGGCTGCCGTCGGGCAGGCGGGCGTCGCAGATCGGCGAGCTTTCATCGACGCGGCGGCCGACCTGCGACACGATCCGCTGGCAGATGTTCATCAGCTGGGTGTTGTCGCGAAAGCGGACATTGGTCAGCTGGACCTTGCCGCCGACTTCGATGAACACCCGGCCCGCGCCGTTGACCATGATGTCGGCGATGTCGTCGCGGGCGAGCAGCGGCTCCAGCGGCCCGTAGCCCAGCACGTCATTGACGATGTCCTGGACCAGGGTTTCCTGCTCGGCCACCGACATCGAGACGTTCTTGATCGCCACAAGCTCGGCGACGATGTCGCGGATCTCTTCCGACGCGGCCTTGGTGTCCAGCTGCGCCAGCTGGGCCAGGTCGATCGTGTTCATCAAGGCGTTGAAGATCGTCGTCTTGGTGGCGTGGTAGTAGTCCGACTGTTCGCGGACGATCTCGGCGACAGCCTGGGCCTTCTTCAGCTGTTCGAAGCCGGGCGTGGCCTTGGGACCGGGTGCATTCTTTGGCGCGGCCGTGGCGGCAGCGGGCCTGGGACGCGTAGCCAGCGCGTCGAGGCGGTCGGCGGCCTCGGAAGCGGGCTTGGCGTTATAGGATTCAACGCGGCGCTCTTCCCGGTCCAGCTCGGCGACGTCGCCGCCGAACGCGAAGGCCTGGGTCTGGACGCCGGAATCCGGTTGAGGCGCGAACGGAGCGTCGGCCGGCGCGGGGCGCGGGGCCGGGGCTGGGGCTCCTGGCTGACCTGTGCGCTTGCCGAACACGCGTCAGGACTTCTTCTTGAACAGGCCGGAGAACATCGACCGGCCCTCGCCCTTGCCGGCGCCGCCCTTCGGCCCGGTCAACATCGGCAGTTCGCGGCGCGAGACGATCTGGGCCAGCATCTGGAAGGCGTCGGCCGCTTTGGACTTGGCGCCCGAGTCGAGGATCATCTGGCCGTTGTTTGCGGCCGTTCCGAACACCTTGGGATCGAACGGGATGATCAGGCTCGGGTGCACCCCCAGGGCCGCGCCGAACTCCTTCGCGGGAATTTCCGGGCGCCCCGGGACGCCGACCTGATTCAGCACCAGCCGTGGCGGCGCATCGTTGGGACGGCCCTGACGGATCAGGTCGATCATGTTCTTGGCGTTGCGAAGACTGGCCAGATCCGGCGTCGCGACCACCACCACCTCGTCGGCGGCGATCAACGTACGGCGCATCCAGCCCGACCAGAGGTGCGGCAGGTCAAGCACCACGAAGGGCGCCGTCGAACGAATCTGCGTGGTCACCTCCTCGAAGGCTTCCGGCGAGATGTCCCAGTCCACGTCCAGGGTGGCGGGGGCGGCGAACAGGCTCAGCTTGTCGGTGCAGCGGACCATCATGCGGTCCAGCAGGACCGGGTCGAGACGGTCGGGCTGACTCAGGGCGTCGGCGATGCCGTTCAGCGGATCCTGGTTGAAATCGAGACCGGCGGTGCCGAACGGCAGATCGTAGTCGACGATCACCGTGTTGGCGCCGATCCGCTCGCTCATCGCATAGGCGGTATTGTGCGCCACCGAGCTGGAGCCGGTCCCGCCCCGGGCGCCGACGAAGGCGATCGATCGGCCGACGAAAGGCTGGGCCGGATCGGAGAACAGTCCGCCGATGGCCGCGATCAGCTGCAGCGGCTGAAGCGGCGCGACCAGATACTCGCTGACTCCCCGCCGCATCAGTTCCCGGAACAGGAGGATGTCGTTGGTGGCGCCGATAACCACCACCTTGGTGCCCGCGTCGCAGACCTCGGCCAGCTGGTCGACTTCCCACAGCAGGGTCTGCGGGTCCTTCAGGCATTCGACGATGATCAGCGGCGGCGTCGGCTCGTGCTGATAGGCCTCGACCGCCGCGGCGACGCCGCCGACCCGGATCTGGGTCGTGGCGCGCGACAGACGGCGATCCTGGCCGGCGCGTTCGGCGGCGGCCAGGGTGTCCTGACGTTCGGCGAAGACGTGGATGGCGATGCGCGGCACCGAAACCTCGGGCCCGCCCCCGCCCAGCGCGGGCGGCGAGAACGCCGCCGAGGCGCCGGCGACGAGGTCGCCGACGGGATTGAAACCGGCCACGGTCGGAACCTGACCTTGCACCGGCGCAGCGGGATACGACGGGGCCGCGGCCACGGTCGGCGCCGGCGCCGCCACGACCGGGGTGGTGAACTGCAGCGGCGGACGAGCCGCCTCATCGTCCAGTCCCATGCCGCCCTGGGCCGGCGCGAACGACGGGCCGGGATCGCCGGGTCGAGCGCCCGACGCGACATAGCCCATGTCGAGGTCGAACTCGTCCTCGAAGTCTTCGGCCGGGCGCGGGGCGAAGGCGTTGGTCATGGTCAGGCTATTCCACGGCCCGGGCGATACGGCCCTGGACCAGCTCTTCTTGCGGAGCCGAGGTGACTTCGCCCCGACGGTAATTGTCGAACACCACCGCGGCCCGGCCGGAGTCCGCCGGACTGATCGGGCGATGACCGGCGATGTCGCGGGGATCGGCGATCTGGGCCGCGAGGTTGGCGTTTATGGCGCAGCCCAGGCCCATGGAGCCGGCATTCGAGAACCGACCGTCCATGGAGCGCGGTTCCGCGGCGCAGTTGGGGACCACGGCCCGGACCGTCTCGAATCCGGCGAGAATGGGCGCCCTCGGATCCGGCGCGGCGTACGAGGCGACGACGATCCGCTCGGCCGGCAAGCCAGCCGACTGCAGCGCCGAACGGACGGCCCAGGTCTGACGCGCCGCCGCCGGATCGTCACCTGAAGGGCCCTCGATCCGGATCCAGCCGTTTCCGGAGGCCAGATAGCGGCCCGCCAGATCGTTGAGCGCGGCCTGCTGGTTCGATGACAGACCGTCCTCATGCACGGCGAGAGCGATCCGGTCCAGGCCCGGCTCGACCCGAAGGGAGTAGCGCGACAGCGGCGTGAGCGGCTGCGTGTCGGGCGTGCCGGTCGAAGCGCAGCCGCCCAGGACGGCGGTCGCAGCGACAGTGAGGAGAAGGGCGCGCATCATCGGGGGCCTCATTCGATCACATAGCCCACGGGGCCGCTCCAGCCCGCGTCGGCGGCGTCGGCGGCGACGTTCGGGCGGCCATAGTGCTGGTTCAGCTGGCCGAACAGGATGGTCTGGGCGTCGTTGGCGATCTGCAGCCCGTCGGCGGGCGTCTGCATGCGCCCCGGCGACGTCGGCGAGACGATGTAGGCCTCGACGATGATCACCAGTTCGGTTTCGCCCGAGAGATAGTCGCGCGACCGGAACAGCGCCCCGAGCACCGGCAGGTCGCCGAGGCCGGGCAGCTGGTCGATGTTCTGCCGGGTGTCCTCGCGCAGCAGGCCGGCGATCATCAGCGATCCGCCCGAGGGCAGTTCGACGGTGTTGGACGCGCGCCGCACGTTGAGGCCCGGGATGACCAGGGCGGTGCCGCCTCCGGCGCCGCCCCCCAGGGTGAAGGCCCCCAGCGACGTCAGTTCGGAGACCTCGGTCGACAGCTGGAGCGAAATCCGGCCCGGCGACAGCACGATCGGCCGCACCGCCAGACGCACGCCGTAGGGTTTGAACTCGATCGTCACCTTGATGCTGTCGCCGTCGGTTTCCTGCCCGACCGGCACCGGGAACTCGCCGCCCGCCAGGAATTCGGCGCTCTCGCCATTGGCGGTGGTGATGTTGGGTTCGGCGAGGATGCGGACGAGGCCGGCGCGTTCGAACGCACGCAGCGATGTATTCAGCCTGCTGCCGTCACCGGCCGAGTCCTGGTAGTTGATTATGCCGCCGCCGAGCTGGTTGCCGGAGACCGCGAAGGTCGCGGCCTGCGTCAGCGAGAGGCCGTTGCCGACGCTGGCGAGCACGGCGGTGGCGTCCAGGCCGAGCTGCTTCACGGCGGTCCGCTGCACCTCGACGATGCGAGCCCTGACGGTGATCTGATCCGAGCCTTCGATGGTCATCATATTGATGACCTTGTCGGGCGTCGCGACGAAGGCGCGGGCGACCTGGCTGGCCCGGTCGGCTTCGCCCGGGCTGAATACGGTGCCGGTCAGGATGACGCTGTCGTTGACCGCCTCGGCGTGGACATTGGCGCCCGGCATGACCCGGCTGAGCGTGTCCTGGAGCGCCGACACGCCGGCGTCGACGCGGATCCGCAGCGACAGAATGGTGCGGCCGGCGTTGTCCAACACGACGGCGTCGGTCTCGCCCGGCGACAGGCCGATGATGGTGATCCGGCGCGGCGAATGCAGCATGGCCTCGGCCACCAGCGGGTTGGGCACGATAACGTCCCGGGCGTCGGCGGGCAGGTCGACGGCCATCGACGAACCACGCGGCAGGCTGATCAGCTGCGACTGCGAACCCATGGATACGGCGGCCCGGGTCTGGGCCTGCACCTGCGAGGCGGGCGGCACGGCGGCCGCCAGCAACCCGGTCAGCGCGACAGCGGCGAGATAGGTCAGCGGGCGCCTCATTGAACCACCACCACTTCAGGCGCGCCGCCGCGATAGACGCGGACAGCGGCGGATTGGCGCGGGCCGGCCGAGACGCGGCCGGAAGGGCCGCCCGTGTCGGCGTAGGAGCGCAGGGTCAGGCTCAGTTCGCCTTCGGACTTGGCCAGGGCGAGCGCCTCGGCGTCACGCGGACCGACCTCGAGGGTCGCCGTCGCGCCGATCACGGTCTGCTCATCGTCGCCGGCGCGGGTCGACTGGTCGATGGCCAGGACCTTGATGTTCTGCATGACCGTGGCCGAGGTGAATTTGGAGCGGTCGCCCTCGCTGGCGCCCAGGTTGCCGAGCGTGGTCTCGCGCGTCAGCACGACATCAACGCGGTCGCCCGGAAGGATGAAGCCGCCGGCGGCGGTCTCGACCGTGACGCGAATGGCCATGGCGCGCATGCCCGGCTCGAGGTAGGCGGCCATGTAGCCGCTGTCTCCGGCGCGGACGATCTTGCGCATCACAATGGGTTCGCCCGCGAGAATGGGTTCGCGCACCACCGAGCCGACATAGTCCGCCTTGGCCCCGCCGGTCGCGAGATTGGTCGCGGCGCGGGTCACCGTGGCGACAGCGCCGGTGGGCTTCGCGTCCGCCTTTTTCGGAGCTGCGGCGGCGCCGGCGGCGGGGATCGGCACCGTGCCGTCCGTGATGAAGGCCGGATTGACCTCATCGACCGGCCAATCCTTCCATTCCATGTCGGACTCGTCGAGCCGTCTGCCGGCCTGCAGGTCCTTGGCGGCGACCAGCACCTTGGCCATGGGCCGGACCTCGACGGGCGCGGCGGTGGCCACGGCGGTCGGTTCCTTCGAAGGGGATCCCATGGCGCGCACGACCAGGGCCAGCCCGATGGCGGCCACGGCGGCGACGCAGATCACGATGATACGGGCGGGCTTCATCGACTGTCTCCGGCAGGGCCGGCCGGACCCGTGATCGGTCCTTCGGCCCCCTACCGTTAACGAACATGGCGGGTGCGGGTTAACGTGGGCCTAAGTGCGCCCGGCGGGGTTCGACCCGCTGCGGCAGGGGCGAGCCTAGCCGGCCAGGAAGGCGACCATCAGGGGGGAGGCCGGGTAGGCGACCAAGGCCCCCGCGGCGATAGCGACGCCGTATGGAATGTGGCCCTTGGGCTCCATCAGCCGGGCGACCCAGCCGGACCTGTTGGCGACATAGGGCTGCAACCAGACCCGGGCGAAGAGCAGGGCCAGGCAGAACAGGCCCCCGATCACCGCGGTCGTCAGCACGAACACGCCGGACCCGGGGACCCCCAGCCACAGGCAGGTTGAGGCCATCAGCTTGACGTCGCCGCCGCCCAGAAGGTGCAGGGCGAAAAGGCCCATCCCGATCAGCAGGGCCGCCGCGGCGACGCCTGTGTGGATCGCGAGCGCCATCGGCGCGAGGCCCAGCAGCAGGGCGGTCGGATAGAAGCCGAGGATCAGCAGGCCGGAGATCCAGTTCGGGATCTTCATCGACGTCAGATCCTTCAGCCCGGCGACGATGGCCAGGGCGGGAAGAATGGCGAGCAAGAGCAGTTGCAGGGCTTCCATCCGCCTATCCTGACCTGGCGACCTTTAAGGCCGCGTTGCCTGGCGCACAAAAGCAAAGGGCCGGAGCGTTTCCGCTCCGGCCCTCGCCTGGTTCAAGACGCTACGACGCTTAGGTGGCGCCGATGGCGGTGGCGACCTTGCCGAACTGGGTCGAGATGTTGGTGCCCAGGGCGGTGACGGCCGCAATGATCACCACGGCGATGAGGGCGGCGATCAGACCATACTCGATGGCCGTGGCGCCCGACTCGTCGGACATGAACTTCGAAATGAACTTCTTCATGGTCATGGTTCCCTTTTCAGAAGAGGAAGCGAGCTACTAACGCGGGGGGGAGCCGGTAGCCCGCTTGACCCCCAAAACGCACCGTCGTTATCGCCCATATCGGTTAAGGCGAGGTCGCCGGGCGTGGTTACCGGAAGATTTACTGCAAAATCCTCAAACTTGACGGTTCAAAACACCCTTTCATCGCGCTGTGACTGGCCTTGGCCGGTATTCCAGCGCGAGTTTCAAACTTTATTGAGGTTTCGAGGTCAGGTTCGCCGTCACGCTCCCGCGCGCGCTCGCTCTATGGACACCGTCGCCATGACCCGCACCAATCGTCTGCTCCTCGCTCTCGGCGCCGCCGCCCTGCTGGCCGGCCCCGGCCTCGCCGTGGCCCAGTCCGGACGCATCAGCGTCGAGATCGACCAGGCCCAGCGCGTCCAGTTGAGCGGCCCGGCCGGGTCGGTCATCGTCGGCAACCCCGAGATCGCCGACGTCACCGTGGTGGACGCCAACACGCTGTACATCACCGGCAAGGGCTATGGCGTGACCGAAGTGGTCGCGGTCGATCCGATCGGCCGCACCGTCTTCCAGAGCCAGGTCGTCGTCACCGCCGGCGACGGCGCGGGACGGGTCCGGGTCTGGCGGGGCGCCCAGTCGACCGAAATGGCCTGCGCCGCTTCGTGCTCTCCGTCCGTGCGGGGAACCAGCGGTCCCGCGCCCGCCGCCCAATAGGCTGCCTTGAGCCCGCGCCGTCGCCGCTGGACCTTTGGAGGCCGCCCGTTTCGGCGCGGCCTGCTGCGCAACCGCGACGGATCGGCCGCCGTCGAGTTCGGTCTGGTGGTTCTGCCCTTCTGCGTCATGATCTTCGCCATCCTCGAAGTGGCGCTGATCTTCACGCTCGACTCCGTGCTCGAGAACGCGGCTATCGCCACCGGCCGGCTGGTGCGCACCGGCCAGGCCAGCGCCCAGGGCATGACCGCGGCCCAGTTCAAGGCGAACCTGTGCAGCCGCATGAGCATCTTCTCGGGCGACTGCGCCACCAACGCCACCATCGACGTGCGAGTCATCCCCCAGTTCAACACGACGCCGCCCGATCCGCTGGCCGGAGACGGATTCGACCAGAGCGGCCTGACCTACGCCAACGGCAACCCCGGCGACCTGATCCTCGTGCGGGTCTGGTATCAGCATCCGCTGCTGACGACCTTCCTGTCCCAGGGCCTGTCGCAGGTGGGCGACCGCACGGCCATACTGACCGCGACCACCGCCTTCCGAAACGAGCCCGCCGGATGAAGCGCAGTCTGATCAGGCGGCTGACCGGCGACGAGCGCGGCGTCTCGGCGATCGAATTCGCCATGATCGCGCCGGTGCTGATCACCTTCTACATGGGCATGACCGAGTTCTGTCAGGGCTTCATGGCCCAGAAGCGGATGGGCCACGTCTCGGCCATGGTCGCGGACCTGGTGGCCCAGGAGGAGACGGTGACGCCGGCGGCGATCGACGACATCTTCAACATCGGCGACCTGATGATGAAGCCGTTCCCGGTCACGACGCTGCATCAGCGGGTGTCCAGCGTCACCAATGTCGGCGGCGTGCCGACGGTGGATTGGAGCCGCGCCGACGGCATGTCGGCCCGCGGCGTCGGTTCGACGATGACGCTGCCGGCGGACCTGGTCGCGGCCGGCGAGAGCGTGGTCGTGGCGGAGGTGACCTACGACTACGACTCGGCCGCGGACTATCTGATGCCCGGGCTGACACGGTTTTCGCATACCTATTATCTGCGGCCGCGGACCGTCGACAAGACGCTCTGCCCGACCTGCCCCGCGACCTGATCCCCGCCGGTCAGGGCTTCGCGCAGGGCGAGGATCTTGACCTCGGTCTCGGCCAGTTCCGAAGCCGGATCGCTGTCGGCGACGATGCCCGCGCCGGCCAGGGCCCGAAAGCGCCAGCGCCCTTCCGACCGTTCGAACGAGGCCGTGCGGATCAGCACCGAGGCGGTCAGTCCGCCGTCGCCGTCGAGGTGGAACAGGCTGCCGCACCATGGTCCGCGCGGCGGCTCGTGGGCGGCGATGACCTTCATGGCCTGATGCTTGGGCGCGCCGGTGATCGAGCCGGGGGGGAAGGTCGCGGCCAGCAGGTCGGCGACGCCGGTCCCGGACCGGGCCGTTCCGGTCACGGTCGAGACCAGGTGGTGCACGGTCGGGTGGCTCTCGATCTCGAACAGGCGGTCCGCCGCCACCGTGCCGGGCTCGGCCACGCGGGACAGGTCGTTGCGCATCAGGTCGACGATCATCAGGTTCTCGGCCCGGTCCTTGGCGCTTGAGCGGAGCTCGGCGGCGAGGGCGGCGTCCCGGGCGGGATCGGCGTGGCGCGGGCGGGTGCCCTTGATCGGCCGGGTCTCGATGCGGCGGCTTTGGGGGTCGAAGGTCAGGAACAGCTCGGGCGAGTTGGAGACCAGGGCCCGGTCGCCCAGCCGCCAGAAGGCGCCGTAGGCCGCCGCGCGGCCGGCCAGCCGCAGCATCACGTCGAACGGGTCGGCGCCGGCCTTCAGTTCGCCGGACCAGGCGCGGGCGATGTTGGCCTGGAACAGCTCGCCGGCGGCGATGCGATCGACCACGTCGGCGACGGCGGCGAGATAGGCCCCGGGCGGCGCCTCGGCCCGCATCTCCGGAGCGGGCGGCGGCGGGAACGGCGCCTCGACGGCCTGCGCCAGCCAGACTTCGGCGCCGTCGGCGGCGGCCGCCGCCGAGGCGGCGTCGGGGCCACGGCCCGTGACGGTGACGGTCCCGTCCCGGTGGTCGAAGGCCAGCATGGCGGGGTAGCGGGCCAGCATCAGGTCGGGCCAGATCTGGGGGCGCGGGCCTGTGGCCGGTCGGGCGCCCGCGTCGTAGGCATGGAGGCCGACGACGCCGCGCGACAGGGCGGGATCGCGCAGCCGGTCGAGGTGGTCGGTCTCGCCGGTCCAGTCGGGATCGGCGGCGACGAAGGACCAGCGGCCCAGCGGCCCCCCGTCCGAGAGCAGGGCCAGCGCTCCGTCGCGGTGGCGCAGGCCGGCGGCGACGGCGAGGGGATCGCGCCAGGGCCGGACGCGGGTCTCGCTCGCCTGGAAGGGCTGGATCACGCCGCCAGCCGTTCGCCGATACGGTCGCGCAGGGCCGCGTCGACGCCGAGCGCCTGTTGCAGATAGCCGTCGATCGAGCCGTGGCGGGCGGCGACCTCGGCCAGGGCGGTTTCGAGATAGACCGGCTCGACGCCGAGGAAGGCGACGACGGCGTCGTGGGCGGCGCGGCGGCCGGTCATGGCCTCGAGCTGCCGGGCGATGGCCGGGGCGCGGCCGGCCAGGTCGACGGCGGTGTTGGTGAGGAGGAAGTCCCCGATCATGTCGTCCGGATGCACGCCGAGCAGGTGGTGGGTCAGGGCCGCGAGGAGGCCGGTGCGGTCCTTGCCGGCGGCGCAGTGGATCAGGACGGGGCCGTCGGCCTCGGCCAGGGCGCGGAAATAGCGGGCGAACAGGTCGAGATGGGCGGGCTCGAACGGCAGCTGACGGTAGGTCTCGGTCATGAAGCGGCGGCCGGCGTCGATGGTCAGGTCGGCGGTCTTGAGGAAGGTGATGTGCGGGGCCTCGCGGCCGTCGTCGTGAGCGCTCTCGATGACCTGGCCCGTGAAGCCGGGCGGGCGGCGCGAGGGCTGGTCGCGGCGCTCGCCGGGGCGGCGCAGGTCGACCACGGCGGCGAGGCCGAGGCCCGCGAGCCGCTGGAGGTCCGCCTCCGAGGCCCGGGCGTGGTGGGCCGAGCGGAACAGCCGGCCGGCGACCACGCGCCGGCCGGCGGCCGAGGCGTAGTCGCCGTAGTCGCGGAAGTTGTCGAGGGCGTCGAAGCGCTGGATGCGGCCGGTCATGCCGCCTGTCTAGCCCACGTCCGCGACGCTTCCCACCGTTGCGCTCACGCCTTTCCGACGAGGCCCTGCATGGCGTCGAGGTAGGCGACGAAGGCGCGGCGGCCCTCGGCCGTCATGCTCGCCTCGGTCAGGGGCTTGCGGCCCTCGAACCGTTTGACCACCGCCACGAAGCCGGCGTCCTCGAGCTTTCTCAGATGGACCGAGAGATTGCCGTCGGTGGTCTGGAGCCGGGCCTTGAGGGTGTTGAAGTCGGCGCTCTCCACCCCCGAGAGCACGGCCATGATGCCGAGCCGGACGCGGCCGTGGATGACCTCGTCGATGCGGTTGATGTCGAAATCGTCCGCCACGCTCAGCCCCTCGCCGCCCGCATCAGCAGGAAGCCCGGAAGCCCCATCAGCAGGAAGAGGGCGGCGGCGTAGGCCAGGTATTGTTCAGCCGTACCGACCAGAAGGGCGATCAGGGGCGCGGCCGCGAAGGAGGCGATGGCCAGCATCCACAGCGGCCGGGAGCGCTGCATGGCGGCGGTGACCGCCCAGCCGCTGCCGTAGAAGACCATGATCATCGACGGCATCAGGGCGAAGCCGACCATGACGGCGTCCTCGCCGAGGCGCCAGCCGAGGACGGCCATGGACGCGGACAGGGCGAAGATGCCCCAGCCGACCGAAGCCCAGGCCGTGCCCGAGGCGCGGTTGGCCGAGGTCTCGACCCCGCCGGCGCGCTTGAGCGCGCGGATGACGAGGACGAGCGCGGCGAAGAACACGACGGTGACGCCGGCCCAGATGTAGTTCACCGCGTCCATTTCCAGCCCGGCGAGGCCGGAGGCCACAGCCCAGTGGCCGAGGCTGGCGGCGCCGTAGAGCAGGCCGGCGGCGAACAGGATGGAGGCGCCCTGCATCGGCGCCTGACGGCCCTCCTCGGCGAGGCGGCGCATCCAGGCGATGTCGGCGGCGGGGTCTTCGGTCTTCTCGGTCATCATCGGTCGGGTCCTTTCAGAGTCGGCGGCCGGAGGCCAGCCACAGGCCCGGAAGCAGGGCCACGAGAGCAAGCGTCGCCGCCTGCAGCAGATACTGGTCGGCCGTGCCCAGACGGGCGGCGACGACGGCCGCCCCGCCGGCGGCGACGGCCGCGATCAGGGCCATGCCGGCCCGGCGGGTGCGCGCGAAGGCGATCGTCCAGGCGAGGCCGTAGAGGATCAGGGTGGCGACCGAGAGCCACGGCATCAGGCCCCAGTCGCCGGTGACGGCGGAGGCGCCGGCCAGGGCGAGGGCGGCGCCGACGATCAGCAGGATGGCGCGGCGCGACCAGCCGGCGGCGCGGCGGGCGGCCTCGCCGCCGATCGTCCGCAGACGGATCAGGGCGGCGATGAACACGCCGGCGGCGACCAGCCAGTTGAGGCCCAGCGTCGCCTCGTGCCACGGCAGGGCGCCGCCGAGGACGCCCCACTGGACCAGGTTGGCGGCGCCGAACACCGCGCCGGCCAGCAGCAGCACGCGTCCGGCGCAGACGGCGACGGTCGGCCCGGAGGGCGTGTCGGCGAGGGTGTGGGTGGCGGCGGTCATCGGTCTCCCCTTGTGTGTTTCGACCATGCACGAAGCACTTTGTGTTGTAAAGTGCATTGTTTGAGGGCAGCCTGGACGTGAGACGGGAGGCGTGGGCGGAGCGTCCGGGCTTCCGCCCGGAGACCGTATGGATTGTGTGTTTCGGCAGAAGACAGACGCTCCGCGCGGACGGTTTTCGACTGCGCACGGGCGGATAGGACTCGATCTTATCGAGCTGCCCTTCTGCGCGCCGCGGGCGGGGGTGGCGACGACCACCTCCCGGACCGGTGCGGGTACTCCTCCCCGCCCCTGAGCCGTCCGGTCTTGCACCCGGCCGACTTCCGCTGCCGATCAAATGAGATCGGCGCGGCCCGCTCCCTCCACTCCCGCCGCCGCTTCGGATCGCCGGCCGAGCGAGCCTCCCTTGCGACGGGACGCCAGTATTATGCGCCCGCCGGATAGCGTGCGCAGGAAGCGGGGAATTCCAGCAGGCGATGTCGTTGATCGGGTAGGGAATTGAGTCGCCGAACCCGACTATGAATTCCCGGATTGTCAGCACAGCGTCACGGCGCCTGCGCCGCCCCCTCCACCCCGCTTCGCGCGGTCCCCCTCCCCATCTGCGATGGGGAGGTGAGGACGGGTTTCACCTCCCCACCCCGTGGGGAGGTGGCCGGGCCGCGATCAGCGGACCGGACGGAGGGGGCGGCGCGGGCCGCGGTCCCCGGGCCGGGCCCCGCCGACGGACCGGACGACGTCGCTCGTTGAACCCTGCACCGGGAGCCGGCCTCGCAGAGCCTGGCCGGGTGGTGAGGGAGCGGGAGGATCGACATGAATCGTTATCGGACGGCGACAGCGATGGCGGCGGCGGCCCTGCTGGTCGCGACGGCGGCGGCGGCGCAGCAGGGGCCGGGCGGGGGACCGCCGCAAGGTCCGCCACTGGGGCCGGCCACCCCGATCCAGGACGGCGAACTGTTCGAGGCGTGGAACGCGCGGGTCAGCGCCGGCCCTCCGGTCGGGGTCATGCCCGAGTTCGACGGCTGGAGCATGGGCACGGCGATGCCGCTGGCCCGCTCCGAGCATTCGGTGGCCGAGTTCGACGGCCGGATCTGGGTGCTGGGCGGCTACCCGCCCGGGCGGCTCCCGTCCAGCCTGGTGCAGATCTATGACCCGGCCACGGGCCGCTGGACGCTGGGGCCCCGCCTGCCCCGGCCGCTGCACCACATGATGGTCGCGGCCGTCAGCGGCAAACTCTATGTGATCGGCGGCGAGGCGGACGGCGCCAGCACCGGGCGGCCCGAGGTCTACCTCGACCAGGTCTGGATGCATGATCCGGCGGTCGGCGGATGGGTCGAACGCGCGCCGATGCCGACCGCGCGCAGCGGCGGCGGCAAGGCGGTGATCGACGGCCGGATCTATGTGGCCGGCGGCCGCCCGCCCGGGGGCCACGCCTTCGAGGTCTACGACCCGGCGACCGACACATGGGAAAGGCTCCCCGACCTGCCGACCCAGCGCAACCATCTGGCCATGGTCGCCCTGAACGGGAAGGTCATCGTCGCGGGCGGCCGCTTCGGTCCGGGCGCCGGGGCCGAGCGCACCGACATCGTCGAGATCTACGATCCCGCAACCCGGGCCTGGACCCGCGGCGCGCCGCTGCCGGCGCCGCGGGGCGGGATCACCGGCGCGGCCCACGCCGGCTGCATGTTCGTGTTCGGCGGCGAGGGCGAACCGACCCATGTGCTGGGCCTGACGCCCAACACCTACTCCTACGACCCGGGCGCCGACCGCTGGACGCAGCTGCCCGACCTGCCGATCGCGGTGCACGGGCTGAAAGGCGCGGCGGTGATCGGGGGGCGGATCTTCCTGCCGGGCGGCGGGATCACCCTGGGTGGGAACAGCGGGACGAATGCGATGCAGGTGTACCGGCCGACGATGCGTTGCGAGTGAGGGGGGCCGAGGCGGCGGCGGTGGCCGTCAAATTCGGCGAGGGCTTCGAACGCTGAGCAGGGCGAGACCGAGGAGCGTGCCGGTAAGGCCGACCAGCAGAACGACGAGCGCCTCGGCGTAGCCGGGAGCGTAGATGGCGAAGGGGATCGGCGGGTTCATATTGATCAGCATGAGCCGTGCGTTCGCCGCGCCATAAAGGGCGCCCATGACGCCCCATCCGAATGCGCCGCCGACGCCGATCAAGGCGCGAGGTCGCGCGCCGGCGCGCACGCTGATGATCCCGATCGCGGCCGAGACGACCGACAGCACCACACACGCCTTCAGCACGAGGTCCATGTAGATCGGGAAGAGCAACGCGTGGTGGGGGCGCATCCCGGCCAGGTTCATCATCCAGACGAGGCCGGCGAGGGTGACGACCCAGGCGGCGCCCAGGGCGACGAGCAGGACGCGGGTCGGCTGGGCCGTGGGGACGTCGCCGGTCATTCGCGGAGTGTGCGGGGGATCGGGGTGCGCGGCAAGCGGGCGTCAGTCCGGCTCCCCGGTCGGGCCAGCGGATCGTTCTGCGGGAGCCGCCGCCGGCGGATAACGGGGATAGGTGACAAGGATGTCCCCGTCCGTCAGTCTGGTCGCCTCGGGGGGAGGGCTGACATGGCGATACAGGGACGGCACGGCTGGTTCTTTCCGGAGCTGGCGCTGGCGATATCGCTGACGGCCTTCGCCGGGTTCGCCCTCACCTATCTCGGGCCGCTGGCCGCAGGGACCTACGCCCCGGTGTCATGGGCGGTGCACGCCCACGGGATCGTCTATCTGGCGTGGTGCGCCTTCCTGCCGGTGCAGGCGGCCCTGCCCCGGCGCGTCTTCAGCCTGCACCGGGCCCTGGGCGTCGGCAGTCTGCTGCTGGCGGCGGCGATGGCCTTCACCGGCTTTCTGGTCATCGGGGTCAAGGTGCAGGCGGCGCTGGCCGGCGAGGGCCCGGACTTCTGGAAGGCGTTCAGCCTGCCGATCGCGGCCGGGCTGGTGCTGTTCCTCGGCTTCTACATCGCGGCCCTGCTCAACCGCGGCCGGCCGGAGTGGCACAAGCGGCTGATGATCAGCGCCGGCGCGACGGTGATCGCGGCGGGGACCTGGCGGCTGTGGGTCGGGGCGTTCGGCTCCAACGACTGGGCCATGCCCGCGGCGCTGGCCTCGACCAAGCTCTTCATCGTGGCGGGCATGGTTCATGACTTCGCCACGCGGCGCCGGGTGCATCCGGCCTGGTGGGTGGGGCTGGGCGTGTCGGTGGCCGTGGAGGCCGGCAGTCTTCTGGCCGTGGGCACGCCGGTGGAGCTGCCGCTGGCGCGGGCGATCGCGAGCTTCGCGGGGGTGTTCGGGTGGATGTACTGAGGGGGGCGGGCGTCAGTCCGGCTCTTGCGGCGGCGTCCAGTCCGGGTCGGTCTCGGGGAACCAGTCGGCCGCGAGGTCCAGCCATCCGGGGATGTCGCGCTCGATCAGCGCCAGCTTCCAGTCGCGCAGCCATTTCTTGATCCGCTTCTCGCGCCGGATGGCCGCGGTCACCCAGGCGTGGCGCTCGAACCAGAGCAGCCGGGTGCAGTCGTGGTCGTCGGTGAAGCCGGGGAAGGCGTGGGTCCTGTGCCGCCACACCCGGGCGACAAGGTTGGCCGTCATGCCGGTGTAGAGCGTCCCGTTCCGCCCGCTGCCCATGATGTAGGTGGCGATGAAGGTGCGGCGCGTCCTCATGCGTGCAAGTTACGCGCAACCGGGAGTTTCGTCACGACCCGTTCCTGCTTTCGTCATCCTCCGGCGGGCGCAGCGAGACCGGAGGACCCAGCGGCGCCGAAGGCGACCTGTTCAGGCAGGCTGTTTCGGGCGGCGGCGCTCCCGACAGGGTCGCGCTCGCGCGCGCCGCTGGGTCCCCCGGTCTGCGCCGCGAAGGCGCGGCTTGCCGGAGGATGACGAAAGGAGGGAGAGGGTATCGCCAATGCCCCGGAGTCTTTAGGAAATCTCAACCGATGCGCAAGCAGATATGGTTAACGGAGACCGTGTGATGCTTTCGACAATTGGATATGAGGGTGCCCGCCCGGATGACTTTATCGGGACGCTACGGCTTGTGGGCGTTCAAATGGTCGTCGATATCCGCGATCGGGCTCAGTCGCGCCGCCCTGGTTTTTCGAAGTCGGCTCTCCGCGATTCCCTAGAAGCGCAAGGCATCGGCTATATTCATCTGAGAGAGTTGGGCGACCCCAAGGAAGGTCGCGACGCTGCTCGCTCTGGCGATTTTGCAAAGTTCCGCCGAACCTACGCGGCGGTTCTCCAGACGGACCAGGCCTCTGAAGCACTTGAGCAGATCGCCGCCCTTGCTCGGCAGATGAGCGTGTGCCTGCTCTGTTACGAACGCGATCACCACGAATGCCATCGCAAGATCGTTGCAGATTACCTCGAATCGGTTGTTGAGTATAAGGTTCGCCACCTAGGAGTGCGATCCGATGTCTCGCTTGGTAAGCTTGCCGGACAGTTGCGTGATCTTGGTGAAGGCGCTCCCGCATAGGAGTAGCAACTACTTCGAAACCGTCTGTTGCGCCGGCGTGGGCACCGACATGCGCTGGCGCAGGCTCTACCCCGTCGCTTTCCGTGTTCTCGATGACGAGAAGCAATTCCGTCGTTGGGACCGCCTATCTTATCGCTTCACGCAACCGTCTGATGACCGTAGGCGCGAGAGTCAAAAGGTCGATCCACAGAGCATTGCGGTAACCGGCAGCCTCTCAGCAAATGAACGCTCGCGGGTCGCTCGTCTTCTTACCCGAGAATGCCAGAAACACGCGGAGTCGCTCGGGGAGAGCCTGACCCTCGTCAAGCCGGACAACGTCAGTTTCGTCTGGAAGCGGAAGTCAGACGCGGCAATCGAAAGAGAGCGGCAGAAACACACGGCACTCACCTCGCAGCTTTCGGCGTTCGAGCGGCAAGTCCAACCCCTCGTGCCATGCCCCTACACATTCCGGTTTTCGTGGATTGACGGGGCAGGCGTAGCTCGCAGACACACCTGTGACGATTGGGAAACGTCGACCGCATTCTTTCGCCGCAGGGAGTCGCTACATAGTGAGGCAGAGGCTCTCAAGTCACTTCGCGGGACCTACGAGGACGACTATGTCCGACGGGGAGTTCGGTTCGCCTTGGGGACGCACAAGCGAAGGCAGGAACAATGGCTGCTCGTCGGCGTCATCCGCGTAGACGACAGCCCGCAGACTGAACTCCCGCTTTGAGGCCCCGCATCAATGCACCCGCGCCTTCCCGATCTCCAGCCCGCCCTCACCCGCTGACACCGCAATCACCGACCCGTCCTCGATCTCGCCCGCCAGCAGTTTGCGGGCGATCGGGTCGACCAGTTCCTTCTGGATGACGCGCTTGAGCGGCCGGGCGCCGTAGACCGGGTCGTAGCCCTTGTCGGCGAGCCAGGCGGCGGCGCTGTCGTCCAGCGCCAGGGTCAGGCGGCGGTCGGCGAGGAGCCTTTCGAAGCGGGCCAGCTGGATGCGGACGATGCCGGCCATCTGGCCGCGGCCCAACCGGCGGAACAGGATGATCTCGTCGATGCGGTTGAGGAACTCGGGGCGGAAGTGGGCGCGGACCTGCTCCATGACGTAGGGGCGGACCGTCTCGACGTCGTCGCCCTCGGACTGGCCGGCGAGAGCCTCGGAGCCGAGGTTGCTGGTCATGATGATCAGGGTGTTCTTGAAGTCGATCACCCGGCCCTGGCCGTCGGTCAGGCGGCCGTCGTCGAGCACCTGCAGCAGGACATTGAAGACGTCGGGGTGGGCCTTCTCGACCTCGTCGAACAGCACGACCTGATAGGGCCGGCGGCGCACGGCCTCGGTCAGGGCGCCGCCCTCGTCGTAGCCGACGTAGCCGGGGGGCGCGCCGATCAGGCGGGAGACGCTGTGCTTCTCCATGTACTCCGACATGTCCATGCGGGTGATGGCGGCCTCGTCGTCGAACAGGAACTCGGCCAGGGCCTTGGTCAGCTCGGTCTTGCCGACGCCGGTGGGGCCGAGGAACAGGAAGCTGCCGAGCGGGCGGTTGGGGTCGTTGAGGCCGGCGCGGGCGCGGCGCACGGCGTCGGAGACGGCGGCGAGGGCCTCGTCCTGGCCGACCACGCGGCGGGCCAGGGCGTCCTCCATCTTGAGCAGTTTCTCGCGCTCTCCCTCCAGCATCTTGTCGACCGGGACGCCGGTCCAGCGCGAGACGACCTGGGCGATCTGTTCGGCGTCGACGACCTCGGGCGTGAGCGGCCCGCCGCCGCCGGCCTTGCCGGATTCGGCCGCCTCGGCCTCGGCGAGTTGTTTCTCGATCTGGGGGATCTGGCCGTAGGCGATCTCGGAGGCGCGGCCGAGGTCGCCGGCGCGCTGGGCCGAGGCCAGTTCGGCGCGCAGGCGGTCGAGGGTCTCGCGCAGCTGGGCGCCCTGGCCGACCTTTTCCTTTTCCGACTTCCAGCGGGCGGTCAGGTCGTCGGACTGGCCCTCGAGCTCGGCGATCTCGTCCTCGAGTTTTTCCAGGCGGGCGAGGGAGGCCTTGTCGGTCTCCTTCTTCAGGGCCTCGCGCTCGATCTTGAGCTGGACGGCGCGGCGGTCGATCTCGTCGAGGGCCTCGGGCTTGGAATCGACGGCCATGCGCACGCGACTGGCGGCCTCGTCGATCAGGTCGATGGCCTTGTCGGGCAGGAAGCGGTCGGTGATGTAGCGGTTCGACAGGGTGGCGGCGGCGACGATGGCGCTGTCGGAAATGCGCACCCCGTGATGGACCTCGTACTTCTCCTTGAGCCCGCGCAGGATCGAGACGGTGTCCTCGACGCTGGGCTCGGCGACGAAGACCGGCTGGAAGCGGCGGGCGAGGGCGGCGTCCTTCTCGACGTGCTTGCGGTATTCGTCGAGGGTGGTGGCGCCGACGCAGTGCAGGTCGCCGCGCGCCAGGGCGGGCTTGAGCAGGTTGGAGGCGTCCATGGCCCCGTCGCCCTTGCCGGCCCCGACCAGGGTGTGCATCTCGTCGATGAACAGGACGATGCCGCCCTCGGCGGCGGCCACCTCGTTGAGCACGGCCTTGAGCCGCTCCTCGAACTCGCCGCGGTATTTGGCGCCCGCGATCAGGGAGCCCATGTCGAGGGCCATGACCTTCTTCTCGCGCAGGCTCTCGGGCACGTCGCCGTTGACGATGCGCAGGGCCAGGCCCTCGACGATGGCGGTCTTGCCGACGCCGGGCTCGCCGATCAGCACGGGGTTGTTCTTGGTGCGGCGGGCGAGGACCTGGATGGTGCGGCGGATCTCCTCGTCGCGGCCGATGACCGGGTCGATCTTGCCGTCGCGGGCGGCCAGGGTCAGGTCGCGGGCGTAGCGTTTGAGGGCGTCGTACGCGTCCTCGGCCGAAGCGGAGTCGGCGGTGGCGCCCTTGCGGATCTCGTTGATGGCGGCGTCGAGCGTGTCGGGCGTGGCCCCGACCGAGGCCAGCACGGTGGCGGCGACCCCGCCCTCGCGGGCGATGGCCGAGAGCAGCCGTTCGGTGGTGACGAAGGCGTCGCCGGCCTTCTTCGAGGCCTGTTCGGCGGCGGCGAAGACGCGGGCGGTGTCGCCGTCGAGATAGAGCTGGCCCGAGCCGCCGGAGACCTGGGCGCGCTTGGACAGGGCGGTTTCGACGGCGCGCTCGGCGGCGGCCGGATCGCCGCCGGCGGCGGTGATCAGGGTGCGGGCGAGGCCGTCGCGCTCCTCGAGCAGCACCTTGAGCAGGTGTTCGGGGGCGAATTGCTGATGCCGGCGGGCGAGGGCCAGCGACTGGGCCGACTGGACCGCCTGTTTGGCGCGGTCGGAATAGAGGTCGAGGTTCAAGGCATTCCCCTGATGAGGCGGAGTCCGGACCGCACGCCCTCACAAGCAAGCAGCGCGCCGTCCGGTTGCGGCTCAGGTGGGTGTGGCCGAAACGTCACGCAAGGGGGCCGGGGCCGCCTTGTGGTCAGTTGCCCGTCGTCGGGGCCGAGAAGTCGAACTGTTCGGGCCGCCGCTGGCCGGAGCCGAAGGTCCAGGTCAGGCCGATATAGGCCGCCCGGCCGCCGAAGAGGACGCTGGTGCGATCGGTGAAGGTCGGGGTCTCGAGGGTGGTGGTCGAGCCGTATTCGTCGAACAGGTCGCGCACGGTCGCCTGGAAGGACCAGTCCTTGTTGAGCTTCCGCCGGTAGCCGAGGTTGACCAGGGTCGCTTGCTCGCGGACGCCCTGGGCCAGCAGCTGGTCGCCGGCCCAGATGCCGGACACCTGCAGGAAGTCGTTCTGGGTCGGCTGCCAGTTGAGGGTCAGGCGGCCGCCGATGCTGTCGCCCTCGCGGTCGACGGCGCCGGGGATGCCCGAGGCGTCGATCTCCTGCCGGAAGGCGTTGATACTGGCGTTGTAGCGCAGGGTCGAATGCAGCGCCCCGTTGGCCACCAGCTCGATCCCGGTGGCCGTGCTCGAGCCGAGGTTCTCGGGCCGGGTCAGCAGGATGCCGCCGCCGATGTCCGTGGTCACCTGGGTGAAGGCGTCGGTGGTGTCACGGTAGTAGAGGGTGGCCTGGTAGAAGGTCTGCTGGACCCGCTTCTGCCACATGACCTCGAAGGAGTCGGTCTCCTGCGGCAGCAGGTCCGGGTTGCCCGAGCGGTAGTTGAGGTTGTCCTGGTAGGTCAGGAAGGGGTTCAGGTCCTGCGGATTGGGCCGCTGGATGCGCCGGCTGTAGCTGGCGCGCAGGGATTCGCCCTCGCCGAGGGTGTAGGACACGTGCATCGTCGGATAGGCGCGGAAATAGTCGTTGGACGACTGGATGTCGGTCGTCACCTGGTCGAGATCGATGTCAGCCTGTTCCAGCCGCAGGCCGAACTGGGCCGACAGCTTCTCGCTGAACGGCTTCTCCCAGGTGGCGTAGACGGCGTGCACCGCCTGGTCGACGTGGAACTCGTTGGAGACGATCGGATCGGGCGTGAGGGTATCCGGCGTCGGGCCGCGCGCGACCGAGTTGTCGAGTTCCAGATTGAGCGCCTGCAGCTCGTAGCCCAGACGCAGGCGGCCGCCGTCGGCCGTGGGGCGGACATAGGCGCTGGTGATTCCCAGCTGGTTCTGACGGTTCCGGTTCTCGACGCTCTCGTAGAAGACGGGCGAGGGCGGGATCTGCTGGTCGACCTCGGTGTCGAAGCCGAAGGTGAAGCGGTTGCGGTCGAAGCGGACCTCGTTGGACCATTCGTGACCCTGGTCGTCGAAGCGGCGCAGCAGCCGCGCCGAACCGCCCGAGAACTGGCCCGCGAAGCCGCCGCTCGAGTAGCGGGTATAGGCCGTGGCGAGGCCGCCGCCGGCGGCGTCGGCCTCGTAGAGGTCGATGGCGTCGGCGAGGCTGTCGACGTCGACGTGGCGGACCTCGCCGGTCAGCTGGGTCTTGTCGTCGAGGTTATGCTCGGCCGCCAACCGCACGAAGATGTTGTCGGAATCGCCTTCGATGTGCTGGGACTGGCGCGCCTCGAGGAACTGGCCCGAGCCGGCGTCGAAGCGTTCGCGGATGCGCTCCACGATCTGAAGGAAGGCGTCGTGGCGCACGCCGATGTCGGCCGACAGGATGGTCTTGCCCATCACATGGGCGATGGAGCCGCCGAAATTGTAGCGGCCGCTGTCGCCGATGTTGGCGCGGAGCGAACCGGTGGTCGTATTCCCGGGGCGCACGGCGTTGGGCTTCGAGATCAGGTTGATCACGCCGCCGGAGCCCTCGGGGCTGTAGGCGGCGGACGGGTTGGTCATCACCTCGATGCGGGCGTACTGGCTGGCCGGAATCTGCAGCACCATCTGGCCGCGGCTCGGGCCGTTGAACTGGGTCGAGGGGCGTCCATCGACCAGGATGGTGACGTTGGCGTCGCCGCGCAGGCTGACATTGCCGTCGGGATCGACCTCGACCGAGGGGACGTTGCGCAGGGCTTCGGCCAGCGTCCCGGTGGCGGCCTGGAGGTCGTTGGCGAGGCTGTAGCTGACCGAGTCGATCGAGGTGCGGACGTCGGTCGTCCGGCCCTCGACTACCACGTCCGCGACGGTCGCGGCCTCTTCCTCCGTTTCGGCTTCCGGAGCGGGGTCCTGCGAGGGCGGCGAGGTCTGGGGGGCGGGCTGCGACGGAGCCTGCGCCGGCGCCGCCGGGGCGGGCGCCGTCGACTGGGCGAGGGCCGCGCCGGAGGAGGCGCCAAGCGCCGTGCCGACCAGCAGCAGGAATCGGATGGAAGTCATCAAGGCGCGCCCCTTGCGCAAGGTGGTCAAGTTTCCTTTCCATAACAGCCGGGCCGGGGCGGACCGAGTTACTTCTTCTTCATCCGGACGGCCGGACCGACCGCCCCGGCCCTGGACGGCGGCTGGAGCGCCGCCGATGCATGTGACTCCAGGCATTCCGTCGCCCCCCTGTGCGAGGCGCTGTCGCGCCGTCTTCCCTGCGGACGAGGAGGGCACGAGCGCGCGTGAGCGGCATGAGCGGCGCGTGAGCAATCGCTGAAAGCGCCCGTCCGGCGGGGCGATGTGTTTCGGCTTGGCGGGGAGGCCGGGGGCGGGCTAGCGTCCCGGCCGAAGTCTGTCGGGAACATCTGCATGTCCATCCGCCTCACGCGCCGCACGGCGCTGGTTTCGTCCGTCGCGGCCGGCGCCGCCCTGCCCTCGCTGTCGCACGCCCAGACCGGTCCGGCGCCGGCCGGCGAGGCGCTGGCCGAGGCGGTGGACGCCTTCGTGAAGAAGGCCATGGCCGCCTTCCCGGATCAGCCGGCGGTCTCGATCGCAGTCGTCAAGGACGGGCAGGCGGTGCTGACGCGCGGCTACGGCGTGCGGGCGATCGGCGGAGCCCCGGTGGACGAGCACACGCATTTCGCCATCGCCTCGAACACCAAGGCGGTGACGGCGGCGGCCCTGGCCATCCTCGTCGACGAGGGCAGGGTCAAATGGGACGAGCCGGTGCGCACCTATCTGCCCGGCTTCTCGCTGTCGAAGCCCGAGCTGAACGGCATGGTCACGGTGCGCGACCTGATCAGCCACCGCATCGGCTTCGGCCTGGGCGCGGGAGACCTGCTGTTCTGGCCGAACAGCGACCGGACCCGCGCGGAAATCATGGCGGCCGTGCCGCAAGTGCCGATCGAGGACCAGTTCCGCACCACCTATCACTACTGCAACCTGATGTTCGTGGTCGCCGGCGAGGTGGTCGCGGCGGCGTCGGGGATGCCGTGGGAGGCGTTCGTGCAGACGCGCATCCTCGACCGGCTGGGCATGGGCGAGACCCTGCCGCTGATGACCGCCGCCGACCCGGCGACGTCGGCGCTGCCGCACGGCCGGCTGGGCCCGCCGCTGCGCTACCAGGGGGAGATGCGGACCATCGGCCAGTCGATCCAGGAGGTGTGGGACTGGGCCTCGGCCGGGGCGGCGGGCGGCTTCGTCACCAATCCGGTCGACTGGGCGAAGTGGATCGCGGTGCAGCTGAAGCGCGGCGAACTGCCGGACGGGACGCGGCTGTATTCCGAGGCGCGCGGCAATGAGATGTGGAAGCCCAACATCATCATCTCCAACTCGGCCGGGCCGACGGCGGACCTGCCGGGCCGGGCCATCGCCTCGACCTACGCCATGGGCTGGCAGGTGCAGGACTATCGCGGCGAGCGCTTCATCACCCACGGCGGCGGGGCGCCCGGCTTCATCTCCGGGACGGTGCTGATCCCGGGCCGCGACGCCGGCTTCAGCTATTTCACCAACGCCGAGGAAGGCATGCTGACGCGGACGCTGCGCAGCGGCATCGCCGACATCGTGATGGGCAAGGCCGGGTTCGACTGGATCGCCGACAGCGTGCGGATGCAGGGGGAGAACGACGCCAGGTCGATCGCCGCCGCCGCCGAGATCGACGCCAAACAGGCGACGGGCGCCCCGCCGTCGCTGCCGCTCGAGGCCTATGCCGGGACGTGGCGCGATCCCTGGTACGGCGACATCGTGATCGAGCGGCGGGGCGGCGGCCTGTGGCTGGCCTTCAGCCGGACGCCGGCGCTGAAAGGGCCGCTGGAGGCCTATGACGGCGAGACGCTGCGGACCCGCTTCCCCGACCGGCGCGAGGAGGACCTGTTCATCACCTTCGCGCTGGCCGACGGCGCCCCCGTCACGGCGACGATGAAGGCGGTCTCGCCCGACGCGGACTTCAGCTACGACTTCCACGACCTGCGGCTGAGCAAGGTTTGACCTGATGATCACCCTCGCCTTCGCCTTGTTGCTGACGACCGCGCCGATGGAGGCGCCGCAGGATATTCCGGCCGTCTGCGACCCGGCGTCCGGGGTCGAAACAGACTGGGTCGCCTGCGCCGGGGCGCTGCCGGAGGGATCGCAACTCCAGCGGCTGGCCCGGCTGTATGGGGCCTCGGAGGCCTATCAGAATCGCGACTACGCCGCGGCGGAGCGGCTGTTCGACCAGGTCGGCGATTTCGGCCCCTACGCCTCGGACAGCCTCTACACCTTCCGGGCCGATACCTGGCGGCAGGTGGGCCGGGACAAGGAAGCGACCGCCGACGCGCGGGCCGCGTGGGAGCTGCTGTCCGGCGAAGCAGCCACCCAGGAAGGCAGTCCCGCTGCCGGGGCGGCCGAAGCCGAAGACAGGCGGCGCTTCCTGCTGAGCCTTATCCTGCCGATCCTCAAGGCCGGCCGCGACCCGGCGTTCGAGGAGGCCTTCGCGGCCTATCGCGCCCTGCCGGTCAAGGATGTCGAGGGTTACGCCACCCTGGCCCTGGTGCTGGAGCAGCTGGGCGATTTCTCCGGAGCGCTGGAAGCCAGCCTGGTCGCCGTGAAGGCGGAACCGGCCAACGCCGGCTACCTGAACAATCACTGCTACATCCTGGTCCGCGCCGGCCGCGCGGCCGAGGGCCTGCCATTCTGCGAGAAGGCGGTGCAGGGAGCCCCGCAGATCGGCGCCGTCCGCCACAGCCTCGCCGCCGCCCTCGCCGGGGCCGGCCGTTGCGCGGAAGCCGAGGCGGCGCTGGCCGAGGCCCGCCGTCTGGAGCCCGCGACGGTGCTGTATCAGCAGCCGCTGGCCTGCGTGGCGGCCTAGGCGCTCAATCCGGCAGCCCGGCTTTTCCCAGGCCGTCCGCAAAGAGAGCGGCGTCTTCCGGTCGCCGGAAGGGCAGCCATTCGCCCAGCGTGGCGATCCGCAGGGCCGGGTCGAGCCGGCGGACCTCGTCCATGGCGCGCCGCGCGTCATCCATCCGTCCGGCCAGCGCGCCGCTCGCGGCGATGATGGTCGCCGGCAGCGCAAAGCGGGTGTCGCGAAACGCCTTCTCCGCCCACGCGCACGCGGCGTCGAAGCGCCCCGCCATCAGATGCGCCATCGCGACGCCCGCCTGCATCCGGAACATCTCGGAATCGAGCGGACTGAGCCGCATGGCGTGCTCGAACCGCTCGATCGCTTCGTCGGGCTCGCCCCGCCAGATCCTCAGGTATCCGCCCAGGAACCAGGCGGCCGCGAGATTGGGATTGAGCACCAGCGCCTTGTCCAGGAAGTCGATCCCGGTATCGAGATCGCGGGTGAAATGCGCGAGCGCATGGCCGCCGCGGGTCAGCGCGACCGCGTCGTTCCTGCCGAGATCGACGGCGCTGCGCGCCAGCCGCGCGCCCTCGGCAGTGTCGCCGGCGGGGTCGGCGGTCCAGCCGTTGAGCCTGCGCCAGAACAGGCACCACGCGGCCATGCCATAGGCCGAGGCGTAGTCGGGATCGAGCGCGATGGCCTTGCGGAAATGCGCGAGCGCTTCGTCGATGCTCGCCGGCGTCCCGGCGTGGAAGCTCGCCATGCCGCGCAGGAAATAGTCGTAGGCGTCGAGGCTCCCGGTCGGCTTGCGTTTGGCGCGTTCGATCTCGGCGCGTTCGAGTTCCTGGGCGATCGCGCTGACGACGTTTCCGGTGATCCGGTCCTGAAGCTCGAAGATGTCGTCCAGCGCGCCCTCGTACCGCTCGGCCCAGAGATGGCCGCCGGTCCCCGCGTCGACGAGCTGTCCGGTGATGCGCACGCGGTTGGCGGCCCTGCGGACGCTGCCTTCGAGCACATAGCGTACGCCGAGCTCGCGCCCGATCTGCTTCACGTCGCTGGTCCGGCCCTTGTAGGTGAAGCTCGAATTGCGCGCGATCACGAACAGCCAGCGTATGTGCGAGAGGTCGGTGATGATGTCCTCGACCATGCCGTCGGCGAAGTAGTCCTGCTCGGCGTCGCCGCTCATGTTCACGAAGGGCAGAACGGCGATCGAGGGCTTGTCGGGCAGCGGCAGGGCGTGATCGTACGCCGGCTTGTCCGGCTCGCCGGCGGTTGACGAAGCCTCCGTGACATCACCCACGAACCGGAAACCCTTGCGGGCCACCGTGCGGATGAATTTCTGTTCCTGACCGCTGTCGCCGATTCACGGTCCGGGCCGCGTTGATATGGCTGGTGATCGTGGACTCGCTGACGATCCGTCCGCGCCACACCGCCTCGAGCAGGTCGTCCTTGCTGACCACGCGCCCGCGGTTCTCGATCAGGTAGAGCAGCAGATCGAAGACCTGCGGGCCGACGGCGATCGCGCCGGAAGCCCGGTTGAGCTCGCGGCGATCAGGGTCGAGCACGCAGTCCCCGAACAGCAACAGCATAGGTTTTCGTATCACGGGCCGCCGGGCTTTTGGATGAAATTTGGACGCGGCCTCAAGGCGGCCCCAAGGACGCGCGCCCCGGGCCTGGTTCACAACCTCCGCATCGAAAGCACCCACGCGGAGCGATGTCATGAGCACGATCAGGGCCGGGGACGGCGCGGAGATCTTCTACAAGGACTGGGGGCCCCGGGACGCCACGCCCATCGTCTTTCACCACGGCTGGCCATTGAGCGGCGACGACTGGGACGCGCAGATGCTCTTCTTTCTGGGGCAGGGCTTCCGCGTCATAGCGCATGACCGTCGCGGCCATGGACGGTCGTCGCAGATCGCCGACGGCCATGACATGGACACCTATGCGGCGGACGTCGCGGCCCTGGTTTCGGACCTCGATCTCCGGGGCGCCATCCACGTCGGCCACTCGACGGGCGGCGGCGAGGCGGCCCGTTATGTCGCCGGACACGGCAGCCAGCGCGCCGCGAAACTGGTGCTGATCGGCGCGGTGCCGCCGACGCTGGTGAAAACGTCCGCCTGGCCGGACGGCGCGCCGCTCGAGGTTTTCGACGGCCTGCGCGCCGCGCTCGCCGCCAACCGCGCCGACTTCTACTGGACCTTCCCGATCCCGTTCTACGGCTACAACCGCGACGGCGCGGTCCTGAACGAGGCGGTGCGGTCCAACTGGTGGCGCCAGGCCATGATGGGCGCGGCCAATGCGCAGTACGCGTGCATCAAGGCCTTCTCGGAAACCGACTTCAGCGCCGATCTCCGCGCCATCGACGCGCCGGTGCTCATCCTGCACGGCGAGGACGATCAGATCGTGCCGGTCGCGAATGCGCACCATACCGCCAAGCTGGTGAAAACCGGCACGCTCAAGACCTGGCGGGGCCTGCCGCACGGCATGGCCACGACCCACGCCGACCGCGTCAACGCCGCCCTGCTCGACTTCATCAAAGCCTGACCTGAAATCACGGAGACACCGCCATGAAAATCGTCGTCATCGGAGGCAGCGGCCTCATCGGCTCGAAGCTCGTCGACCGGCTGCGCCAGCGCGGGAACGAGGTCGTGGCGGCCTCGCCGAACACCGGGGTCAACACGCTCACCGGCGAAGGCCTGGCGGAGGCGCTCGCAGGCGCCGAGGTCGTGGTCGACGTCGCCAACTCCCCGTCGTTCGAGGACCAGGCGGTGATGGATTTCTTCCAGACCGCCGGCCGCAATCTGCTGGCGGCCGAGAAGGCGGCGGGCGTGAAGCACCACGTCGCCCTGTCGGTGGTCGGCGCGCAGCGTGTTGTCGAAAGCGGCTATCTGCGCGCCAAGGCCGCGCAGGAGACTCTGATCAAGACCTCAGGCGTCCCGTATTCGATCCTGCAATCGACGCAGTTCTTCGAGTTCATCGAGCGCATCGCGACAGGGGGGCTCGACGGCGACGTCTATCGCCTGTCGCCGGCGTTGATTCAGCCGATCGTGTCGGACGAGGTGGTCGAGGCGCTCGCCGACGTCACCCTCGGGGCGCCGCTCAACGCCACCGTCGAGGTCGGCGGTCCTGAAGCCATCCCGCTCGACGAACTCGCCCGCGAACTGCTCAGCGCGCGACAGGATCCGCGGCGGGTCGTGCCCGATGCGCACGCCCGCTATTTCGGCGCCGAGCTGAACGACCAGTCGCTCGTCCCGGGCCCGAACGCGCGCCTCGGTTCGCTGACCTTCGCCGACTGGCTGCGCCAGTCGATCCCGGCGGACTGACGCCGTCACATATTCGAGAACGGCCGCGCGTCGCGGCCATCGCGGAGGACCGCCGACATGATGAAGCTCTATTATTCCCCGGGCGCCTGCAGCCTGGCCGACCACATCGCCCTGCTGGAAGTCGGCGCGAAGTTCGAGACAGAGGCGGTCGACATCCGCACCAAGCGGACCGCATCGGGCGAGGATTTCCGCACCATCAACCCCAAGGGTTATGTGCCCGCGCTGGTGCTCGACGACTGCGAGATCCTCACCGAGAACATCGCGGTGCTGGACTGGATCGCCGAACAGTATCCGCAGCTGCGCCGCAACGGTTCATTGTCCCGGACCCGCCAGCTGGAGATGCTCAGCTTCATCTCGACGGAGATCCACCGCGCCTTCAAGCCGCTGTGGCACGGCGGCGGCGAGGCCGAGAAGCAGACGGCGCGTGACACGGTGGCGAGCCTGCTCGGGTTCACGGCCGACAGGATGCAGGGCGATTATCTGTTCGGCCGGGAGCTCAGCGTCGCCGATTGCTACCTCTTCGTGATGCTTCGTTGGGCCGGGAGGTTCGGCATCGCCGTGCCCGAAGCGCTGCTGGGGCTGCAGCGGCGAATGGAACAGCGGCCCTCGGTGCAGGCCGCGCTTCTGCGGGAGGAGGCCTCCATGCCGCGCGCCCGTTCGTCCTCGCCCGTGGACGTCGAGGTGCGGGAGAACGCCGGACTGCGTCGCTTCGAACGACCGATCCGCGACGACGCCGTCGCCGCGGCCTACTACACGGACGAGGACGGGAAACTGGTCTTCATCCATACCGAGGTGCCGTCGGAGTTCTCGGGCCAGGGGATCGCCACCGCGCTGGCGCGGGGCACGTTCGACCTGCTTCGCCAGTCGGGGCGCAAGGCCGTCCTGGCCTGCCCGTTCATGGTGCGCTTCGCCAATGCCCATCCGGAATATGCGGACGTCGTCGTCGGGTGACCGATCGTCAAGGCGCGGTCAGGGCACCAGTTCGAGGATCTCCAGCTTGGCTTCCTGCTTCGGCCACGGGATGACCAGGCGCCAGCGCTCGGGGCCGATGCGCTCGAACACGCCGATCTGGTCGCGCTCGCGCGTCTGGCCGTAGGTCGGGTAGCCTGTCTCGCCCGAGCCCCAGGCCTGGGCGCCGATGAAGACGAGGCGGCGGTCGGTGTCGGGATAGAGCAGGCCGCGCGAGCGCTGCGAGCCGGTCGCCTTGGTCAGGATCAGATCGCCGCCCGGGGTGAGCTCAACCATGCAGCGGAACCAGGGGTAGGCGACATAGCCGAGGCCGCCCGGCCCCTTCGAGCCCAGTTTGATGGTGCGGCAGCGGTAGGCGCCGGGAGCGGGCTGGAGCCGGCCGGCCTGTCCGGCGTTGGGGTCGACCAGCGGGCCGAGCGCCTCAACCTGTTCGGCGAACCCGGCCTCCTCCGCCTCGGCGCGGGCGAGACGCCAGGCCTCGTCGAGACGGCCCAGGGCGGAGGCGTCGGCGGCCCTGGCGATCTCGCGCCAGTCGCCGGAACCGCCCTGCTGGCCGGCGGACGGCGGAGCGGGGTGGTCCACGGGCGGCGTCGCGGGGGCCGGGGCGACCGGACGGTCGGCAACGGGAGGTTCGGGGGCCGGAGCCGGGCTCCGCTCACAGGCGGCGAGCAGGACGGCGAGCGAGGCGACGGCGACGAACGTCCGCATGGGCGATCTTCCTTCGGCTGGACCGTCTCCGAACGGCTGAACCGCGCGGGAGTTCAGGCGGGAATTCAGGCCGGGATCAGTTCGATAAGATCGAGGTTGGACTCGTTTTGGGGCCACGGCAGGACCAGCCGCCAGCGGCGTTCGCCGATCCGCTCCAGCACCGCGACCAGATCGCGGTCGGGGCGCTGGCCGTAGGAGTTGGCGGGCGGCTCGGAGGCCAGGGCCATGGAGCCGAGCAGCACCATCTGGCGGTCGTTCTCGGGAAACAGCAGGCCCGAGGGACGCTGGCTGCCGGTCAGCTTGGTGAACTTCAGGCCGCCCGGGGTCTGCTCGATGCGGCAGGCGAACCAGCCGTAGACGACATAGCCCAGACCGTCCTCGCCGCCCTGCGAGCCCAGTTTGACGGTGCGGCAGCGGTAGTCGCCGACAGGGGGCGCGACGGAGGGCCGCTGGGCGCGCGGGTCGATCAGGTCGCCGGTCGCGGCGAGGTCGCCGGAACCGCGCTGGCGGCGGGCCTGCTGGACGGCGAGCGACCAGGCGGCGTCGAGCCGGTTGTAGCGGTCGCGGTCGACGGCGGTGACGACGCCGCGCCAGTCGCGCAGCACCGGGCCGGAGCCCGGACCGCCGGGCCCCGGCGGCGGCGGCGGGGTCGCGGCGCAGGCGGAAATCGAGACGGCGGCGAGGACAATCAGGACCGACGGCCGGAACAGGCGAAGCATACGGCGCTCCCGTTGGGTCGCGGACCCGACGCCGCGCCCCGGGGGCGTCGGCGGGAGTCCGGGAACATACAGACGTTCCTTGGACCGGTCCCGGCGGGCGACGTCAAGCGCCCTCGCCCCCGGAGGGGCGATTCCGTCAGCCTTCGTCGGCGGGAACCTCGGCCTTGCGGCGGGGGGCGCGGCGCTTGGGCGCCGGGGCTCCGGCCTCGCCGCCTTCCGGCGGGCCGTCCAGCACGGGGGCGGCCGGAGCGGCTGAGCGGGTCAGGAAGCCCGGCAGGGCGGTCGGGGCGTCGTCGGCAGCGCCGGCGTCGGCGGCGTCGCGGCGCGGACGACGCTCGCGTTGCGGCCGTTCCGCACGGGCGGGGGCCTGTTCGTCACGATCGGTCGGCGCGCTCGAAGGCTCGCCTTCGTCGGCGGTCGACGGGCCGTCGGTCTGATCGCCCTCGGTGCGCTCGCCCTGGAAACGCAGATTGCGCTCCTGCTGGCGACGCTCCCAGCGCTCACGGCGGGTCTCACGGCGGCCGCCCTCGCCGACCGGGCCCTCGCCCTCGGCGCGGGGCGCCGGATCGCGGGGTTCGCGCGGCTGGTCGTCGCGGTCGCGCCATTCGCGGCGCGGCTGCTCGGCCTGACGATCATTGGGGCGGTCGTTGGGACGGTCATACGAGCGGTCGTTCTGGCGCTCGTCGTTGTCGCGCTGGCGGGCCTCGGCGGCCGCGACGCGGTCGGCCTCGGCCTTCTCGGCGGCCATGATGGCGGCCGCCTGGGCCCCGGTCTCGTCCTCGAAGTCGATGTCGAAGCCCTGGCCGGCCAGTTCGCGCTGGGCGATCTCGGACACCGGACGTGAGGGCTGCAGGGCGCGCAGGACGCGGAAATAGTGTTCGGCGTGCTGGGTGTAGTTCTCGGCCAGCACCCGGTCGCCGGCCGCCGAGGCGTCGCGCGCCAGCTGCATGTAGCGCTCGTAGACGGTCTGGGCGTTGCCGCGGACCTTGATGTTCTCCGGGCCTTGGGAATCCCAGGACCGGTTCGGGTTGGTGGCGTTGGCGTTGCCGCCGCCGCTGCCGCCGCCGGGCTTCCTGTTGCGTCCGCGCTGACGCTTCATGCCCTTGAAATCTCTCATCGGACGTACCGTGCTTTGTGAGGGGACGGGCGGGCCTGCGAGATGCAGCCTGTCGCCGTCCGTTTCGTCGTTCCGCTTCGCGCGGGGCGAATCCCCGCTGACGATGTGATCGGAATTCCGTCGCCGCCCCGTGGTCCGCCCGATCGAGTGATCAGACCGTCACTGCCCTGGGCGCGCGTGAATGGGCCTGAAGCGGTCCAAGGCGTGCGTTTGGGTGGGAGACAGGCGAGACTTAGCGTGTGCGGGCGGTGTTTCCAAGGGGTTTGTTCGCACGGCCCGCGGCGCCGCGTCACATCTTCGGAACGGGATTGGTGCGCGGATCCGGGCCGTTGGTGACCACGCGGTCCCGATCCGACAGGTCCTTGACCACGATCACATTGTCGAAGCCGGCGGCCTCAAACAGCGCCTTGACCTGCGGGCCCTGGTCCCAGCCGATCTCGACGGCGAACAGGCCCTCGGGGCGGAGAATGCGCCGGATTTCGGGGGCCAGTTCGCGATAGGCGGTCAGCCCGTCGGGGCCGCCGTCGAGCGCCAGCAGCGGATCGTGGTCGCGCACCTCGGGGTCGAGGCCGGGGATGTCGCCGGAGGGAATATAGGGCGGGTTGGAGACGACGACGTCGAAGCTGTGGTCGGCGAAGCCGGCGGCCCATTCGGTGCGCAGGAAGGTCGCGCGATTGTCGAGCTCGAGGTTGGTGGCGTTCTCCCTGGCCACCGCCAGCGCCTCGAAGGAGATATCCGTGCCGACGCCGCGCGCGCCGGACCGCTCGGCCAGGATCGCCAGCAGGATGGCGCCCGAGCCGGTGCCGAGATCGATGATCTCGAAGGCCCTGTTGGGCGGATATGCGAGCAGGACGACGTCAAGAATGGCCTCGGTGTCGGGCCGGGGGCTGAGCACGTCGGGCGTGACGTTCAGCATGATCTTCCAGAAGCCCTTCTTGCCGAGGATGCGCGAGACCGGCTCGCGGCGCAGGCGGCGCTCGACATAGTCATCGAGCACGCCCTGCTGGCCCGACGTCACGGCGCGGTAGGGGTCGGTCAGGATGTCGGTGCGCGAGCAGCCGGCGGCGACCTCGAGCAGCAGGCGGGCGTCGATCGAGGGGCTGTCGATGCGGCCCGCCTTGAGCCGGGCGGCGGCGGCCTTCCATGCGGTCAGCAGGGTCGGCCCGGACGGGGTTTCGGGAGCGGCGTCGGTCATGCTCTGGCCTTGGCGCGGGTTTGCGCGGAGATCAAGCGGCGCGGCGCCGGAACGCCGCCCGACCGGAGCCGTTGTGGCCCCGATGCAAAAGTCGTCTGGACGAAAGGGCGCGCTCGGCGCGTGGGGGGTCGTCGCCGCGCTGGCCGGCGCCCTGGCCGCCGGGGCCGGCGCGGCGCATCTGATCTACCGGCACGGCCATCGCTACGGGCTGGAGCTGCGGCCGCCCCGTCCCGAGCCGCGGCCGCCGAGGGCGCCGGTTCCCGAGGATTTCGAGGCCAAGGAGCCGGGCCGCGGGCGGCTGGCGCGGCGGCCGGAGCAGATCCCGCACAAGGGCTGGACAGACATCTTCTGGCGCCTGGGCATGTCCTATTTCGGCGACCGGGTCGGCTTCATCGCCGGCGGGGTGACCTTCTTCGTGATGCTGTCGCTGTTCCCGACCCTGGCCGCCTTCGTGACCATCTACGGCCTGTTCGCCGACCCCAATGACGTGGTGGGGCGGCTGTATTTCCTCTACTCGGTGATGCCGGCGGGCGTGGCCCAGTTCCTGGCCGGGGAGTTGCAGCGGCTGGCCGCGAATTCCAACACCCAGCTGACCATCACCCTGTTCTGGACGCTGGCCCTGTCGCTGTGGACCGCCAACGGCGCGATCAAGGTGCTCTTCTACGGGCTCAACGTCGCCTATCACGAGGTCGAGCGGCGCAATTTCTTCAAATACAACCTGCTGTGCATGGCCTTCACCGTCACCGGCCTGGCGGCGATCATGATCGCGGCGGGCATGGTGGTCGGCGTGCCGCTGGTGCTGGGATATTTCGGCCTGGCCGACGAGTGGGCCCATCTGGCGCCGCTGCGGTGGCCGCTGCTGCTGGTGGTCTATGTGGCCTCGCTGACCCTCGTGTATCGCCTCGGCCCGTGCCGGCAGCGGGCGCGCTGGCGCTGGCTGACGCCGGGGGCCCTGTTCGCCTCGCTGCTGAGCGTCGGACTGTCGCTGGGGTTCAGCTGGTATCTGCAGACCTTCGTCAAGGTGGACTCCTACGGCCCGCTGGCGGCGATGATGGGCTTTCTGCTGTGGACCTGGCTGAGCGTGCAGATCATCCTGATGGGGGCGGAGCTGAACGCCGAGGTCGAGCACCAGACCGCCATCGACACCACCACCGGCGAGCCGGTCCCGCTCGGGGAGCGGGGCGCGGTGGTCGCCGACACGGTCGGGCCGCGCCGGGGCAACCCGGCGGCGCTGGCCTTCACCCTCAAACACGCCGAGGCCCTGTCCGACCGGCTGCTGAAGCGGCGCATCCGGCGGACGACCTCCGCCGTGAAGGAGGCCGGCGCCGACGAGCCTTCCACACGCGAGGACGACAAGAGCCTGTAGCCGGCGCGGTCGTTGGCGCTTCGCGAACGACCGCGCGCCGCCGTTCACGAAGGCGGCGCGACGAACCCCGCATCCGGCGTGGCGCCCGGCGCGGGGCGGGAACACGGTCAGGGGGTCGAGGCCCGGCAGTCGGGTCTCCCCGCACAAGAGACCGCCATGATCCGCCTGCAAATCGCCACCCTGAGCGCCGCCGCCGCCGGCCTGCTGCTGCTGTCCAGCCCCGTCCTGGCCCGGACCGCGGGCGGCGACGGCTCCGTGTCCCTGACCTTCGAGACCAGCGCCCGCACCGGCGCCGTCATGGTCGCCCTGTACGACTCGTCCGCGGCCTGGAGCGGCGGCCGGCCGGTCGGGCAGATGAAGCTGGACGTCGCCGCCGGCGAGACCACGGCGACCTTCGACGGCCTGCCCGCCGGCGACTATGCGGCCAGGGCCTTCCACGACGTGAACGGCGACGGCGAGATGAACGTCAACCCGTTCGGCATCCCCACCGAACCCTACGCCTTCTCGAACAACGCCGTCGGCAACATGGGTCCGGCCCGCTGGGACCAGGCCCGTTTCACCGTCTCGGGCGCCACCGCCCAGACCATCCGTCTTCGTTGAGGAGGGTGCGATGATCGCCTCCCGCCGCAATTTTCTGATGGGCGCCGCCGCCCTGTCCGCCGCCGTCGTCACGCCCGAGACCGTCCGCGCCATGGCCGCCATGCAGGCCACGGCCGACTGGGCCCTGGCCACCGCCGACCTCGAGGCCGATGTGGCCCCGCGCGCCATGCGCCTGGTTCACGGCCGCGCCCCGGCTGACCTGACCGGGACGCTGTTCCGCAACGGACCGGGCAAGTTCCGGCGGCCGGGCGGCAGCGTCACCCACTGGTTCGACGGCGACGGCCTGATGCGGGCCTTCCGCGTCTCGGACGGTCAGGCGACGGTGGAGGCGCGCTTCGCCGACACGCCGAAGCGCCGCTATGAGACCGAACTGGACGCCGTCGTCACGCCCGGCTTCGGCACGGCGGGCGACCCCCGGGCCCGCATCGGGCTCAACGACGACGCCAACGCCGCCAACACCGCCGTGATGCTCGCCGGCGATGAGGTCTGGGCGTTGTGGGAGGGCGGCTCGCCGACGGCGCTCTCGGCGTCGGACCTGTCGACCCGCCGGGTCGTCACCCTGCGCGACGACCTGAAGGGCATGCCCTTCCAGGCCCATCCCCGCTACGACCCGGACGGCACGATCTGGAACATGGGCCTGAACGGCGGCAAGGCGATCATCTGGCGGCTCAACGCCGACCGCAGCCTGCATACCGCCCGGCTGATCGACCTGCCCCGCGCCTGCTTCATGCACGACTTCACCGCCACGGCCCGGCATCTGATCCTGGTGCTGCAGCCGTGGGTGTTCGATCACCGGGGCATGCCCTACGCCTCGCAGTTCGCCTGGAAGCCCGAACTGGGCACCCAGGTGATGGTGGTCGACAAGGCGGACCTGGGCCGAAGCCGGATCTTCGAACTTCCGGCGTTCAGCTATTTCCATCTCGGCGACGCCTGGGAGGACGCGTCGGGCGCGATCCGCTTCGACGTGGCGGCGGGCAAGGACGTGGCCTTCGCCATCGACGGAGCGCGGGTGCTGGTCGAGCAGCGCGGAACCGTCCCGGGCGAGCCGGCCGTGCTGTCGCTGATCACCCTGCACGCCGACGGCCGGGCCGAAATGGCCAGCTCCGGCGTGACGGCGGAGTTCCCGAAGAACGATCCGCGCCGGGCCGGCCTGCCGCGCCGCCTGACGGCGCATGTCGCCGGCGAGACGGCCGGACGGCCGCTGCCGACCGGGCTGGCCATGCACGACTGGGAGACCGGACGGTCGGACCGCTTCGACTTCGGCGTCCGCCACATCGTCGAGGAGGCGGTGATCGTGCCGAAACCCGGCCGAACGGGCGAGGCCGAGGCCTGGCTGGTGGCGCCGTCGATCAACCTCGTCGAGGGGGTGACGGAGCTGCACGTGTTCGAGGCCGCGCGGGTGGCCGACGGGCCGGTCGCGACGTGGCGGGCCGACGTGGCCCTGCCGGCCGGGTTCCACGGAGTCTGGGCCGCCTAGTACCAGCCGGCCTCGCGCAGGGCCCGGGCGTAGCGGCGGCTGACCGGGGCTTCGAGCCCGCCCTCCAGCGTCAGGGTGGCCCGGCCGTCGCCGCGCGCCACGCCGCGCACTGCGTCCTTGGCCACCCACCAGCTGCGATGGGTCTGGGCGCCCTCGAGTCCCTCCAGCTCGGCGAGGGCGTCGGTCAGCCGCATCAGGATCAGGTCGGAGCCCCGGTCGGTGTGGACGCGCAGATAGTGATCCTCGGCCTCGACCGCGCGCAACGCGGCCCCGCGCAGCTTGAACGGCAGACGCTCGAGAAAGCGGGCGGGCGCGGCGCCCGCCGGGGCGGCGTGGGTCTGGACCGGGGTGCGCGACAGGAAGACGTTGAGGGCGCTCAGCACCCCGGTGACCAGGGCGACCGGCCCAAGGAAGTCCGGAAGGCGCGCCAGGGTCACGGACCGGTCGTCGTCGAAGAACCAGCCGGTGAGCGCCCAGACCATGATCGAAAGCGGGCCGGAGATGACCAGGGTCAGCGCCAGCGTCGCCAGCCACGGCCGCCGCTCCAGGTCGATCCGGCGTTCGACGAGCCGCGAACACAGGTGGCCCCACGAGGCCCCGAGCAGCATCATCGGCTCCCAGTAGGCCAGGCGGAAGCCGAGCGACTGGTCGTCCATGCCGAAAGCGCCGGTGAAGGCCAGCACGGCCCCGCCCGCCAGCGCCACCGCCACGCCGCGGATCAGGCCGCGGTCGATGGCGAAGCGCACCACATTCCGGGTCGCCGGTACGTCGCTCATCGGCCGGACGCGGGTTGGCCGGACTCCGGCCCGCACACGGCGCGGAATCCCGCGGCGGCGAAGCGAACCATGTAGTCGCAGGCGCTCTCCAGATCGCCCGACCGGCACAGGCCGCCCGACAGCCGGTCCAGCCGCCCGGTCTCGCCCAGGGTCAGGGTCAGGGCCCCCGACAGGTTGTGATAGGCCCAGTACAGATCGACCTCGCGCGCCTCGGGCATGATCTGTTTGATCAGCTCGATCAGACGCCGGATGGCGGGGTCGAAATAGCGGGCCATGGTCTCGCCGCCGAAGGTCGGGTTGGCGTTGGTCTGGGCCACGAGGGCGGCGTAGTGTTTCCACCCCGGCCCGCCCTTGAGCGACCACTGGAACGGCGGGCGCAGGAAGGCTTCGAACAGCCCTTCCAGCGTCATGCCGTCCGGCTCAGCATCGCGGGCGTATCGGTTGATGGCGTCGACCCGCTCGTTGTTCCAGACCTCGGCCCGGCGCAGGAAGACGGCGTCGAACAGGGCGCGCTTGGCCCCAAAATAGTAGTGCACCAGGGCGGTGTCGACGCCGGCCTCGCGCGCCACCTCGCGGATGGTGACGCCGTAGAAGCCATGCTTGGAGAACAGATCCTCGGCGGCGTCGAGGATGGACTCGCGGGTGTCGGCGGTCCCCTCGGCCTTGGCTTTCGACGGGCGACCGCGGCGCGCGGGGGCGGCGGCGGACTCTGGAGCGGGCGCGTCGAGCTTGGTCATGCGACGCAGGCTAGGCCGCGTCAGCCCGTCATGGCAACGGCGCCACAGGTCGGGCGCGGGCCGTCTCCGGACAAGCGCCGCCGTTTGACAGGCGGGGGAAAACGGTTACGGTCCCGGAAAATCATTGAACGCTGAATAAAAGCGTCTTGGGCTGGAAACACAGGAATGGGGCTTCATATGAACCGCTACGTAAAGACCGCCTTGCTCGCGGGCGCCGCCTGGAGTGCGCTTTCGACCGTCGTGCTGGCGCAGGACGCCGTGCCGCAAACGGAAGACACCGCCGTCGAGGACGTCATCGTCACCGCCCGCCGCCGTAACGAAGCACTGAAGGACGTGCCGATCTCGGTCTCGGCCCTGGGCGAGGAACGCCTGGAACAGACCGGGGCCTCGGACATCACGGCGCTGCAGCAGCAGACACCGAACGCCACGGTGCAGGTGGCGCGCGGCTCGAACTCGACCCTGATCTCCTTCATCCGTGGCGTCGGCCAGCAGGATCCGCTGTGGGGCTTCGAGCCCGGCGTGGGCCTGTATGTCGACGACGTCTATGTCGCCCGGCCGCAGGGCGCGGTGCTCGACATCTATGATGTCCAGCGCATCGAGGTGCTGCGCGGGCCGCAGGGTTCGCTGTACGGCCGCAACACCGTGGGCGGCGCGATCAAATACGTGACCTCGCGCCTGTCGCAGGATCCGGAACTGACCCTGCGCGGCGCCTACGGCAGCTACAACCAGATCGATCTGCTGGCCTCGGGGAGCATGCCGCTGGCCGACAATTTCCGCGTCGGCGGCGCCATCGCCAGCTACCAGCGAGACGGCTATGGCACCAACATCAACACCGGGGCCGAGCACTACAACAAGGACGTGCTTGCCGGTCGGGTGAGCGCCGAATGGGAGCCGGCCGACAACCTGTCGATCCGCCTGGCCTATGATCGGGTCCAGGACGATTCCAATCCCCGCCACGGCCACCGCGAAGTCGCCGGAGCGACGCCGGCCGGCGCCATCCTGCCCAGCGTCTACGACACCAACGCCGGCATCGGCGACGAGAATTCGGTGATGAACCATGGCGCGTCGGCGACAATCCAGTTCGATGCGAATGAACACTGGACCTTCAAGTCGATCACCGCCTGGCGGGAAGGCGACACCGATACGCTGATCGATTTCGACAACACCCCGTCGCCGACGCTCGACATCCCGGCCTACTACGCCGACGACCAGCTGACGCAGGAGTTCCAGCTCCTGTTCGATTTCGACGGGTTCGACGGGATCGTCGGCCTCTACTACCTCGACGGCCACGCCGAGGGGGCCTTCGACACCATCCTGGGCGGCGCCGGCTTCGTCATCGGCACCGCCGGCTCGGTGGACACCGAGAGCTGGGCCGCCTTCGCTGACGTCAGCGCCGACCTGACCGAACGCCTGCACCTGTCGCTGGGCCTTCGCCTCACCCGGGACGAGAAGACCGGGACGGTGTTCCGCGCCAACTACGCCGGCGCCGTCAACAGCCCGTTGCTGGGCGGCACGCCCCGCGCGCCGACGCTGGTGCGGACCAACTACACCAACACCGAGGACTTCACCCAGCTCACGCCGCGCATCGCCCTGTCCTACGATCTGAGCGACGACGTCACGACCTACGTCTCCTTCTCGCAAGGCTTCAAGTCGGGCGGCTTCGACATGCGCGGCGACGCCATCTTCACGCCCGGCACCGTCAATGGTTACGATCCCGAAACCGTCGACTCCTACGAGATCGGCCTGAAGGGCGCGCTGGACCGGCTGTCGTTCGCCGCCTCCGTCTTCTACAACGAGTACCAGGACCAGCAGGTCACGACCCAGGTGCCCGCCGTGGCCGGCATCGCCAGCTTCGTCGACAACGTCGGCTCCTCGACCTTCTACGGCGCCGAATTCGAGGGTCAGCTGCGGCTTCTCGACAATCTGTCGGCCAATTTCGCGGTCGGCTACCTGCACTCCGATTTCGAGGAGTTCCTGCGCTACAACCTGGCGCTGGGCGTCTATGAGGATATCTCGGACCTGGTGGTGCTGCAGAACGCCCCGGAATGGACCGGCTACCTCGGATTCACCTGGATCGGCGACGTGGCCGGCGGCGAGCTGGCGGTGACCCCGTCCATCTCCTACCGCGGCGACTACAGCCAGTTCGAGTTCCCGAACCCGATCCTCGACCAGGAGGCCTATTCGCTGGTCGACCTGTCGATCGTCTGGACCGATCCGAGCGACCGCTACACCCTGGGCCTGTATGGCAAGAACCTGACCGACGAGGAGTACCGCGTGGGCGGCTACAACTTCCCGGGCGCGCTCTTCAACAACTCGATCATCGGCTACTACGGCCCGCCGCAGACCGTGACCGCCTCGGTGCAGATCAAGTTCTGATCCGGGAAGAGTCCTGAAGCCTGATCGCAACTGATCACGGGCGGCGGTTCACCTGAGCCGCCGCCCTTTTTCTTTTACGACGCGCCACGGCGCCGCTACCGTTCCGCCAACGAAGAAGACGAAGTCGAGGGAAACGCCATGACCGCCACGGCCGCCGCCGCGCCCGTCCGCCCGGGATATCGCTACTACGTCCTGGCGATCCTGATCCTCGTCTACATGCTGAACTTCCTGGACCGGCAGATCATCGGCATCCTGGCGGCGCCGCTGAAGGCCGAGTTCGGCCTGTCGGACAGCCAGTTCGGCCTGCTGGGAGGGATCGCCTTCGCCTCGGTCTATTCGACCCTGGCCATCCCGCTGGCCTGGCTGGCGGACCGCTACAGCCGGGTGTGGATCATGACCGGGGCGCTGGCGGTGTGGAGCGGCTTCACGGCCCTGTGCGGCGTGGCGACGTCGTTCACCCAGTTGTTTCTGTTCCGGATGGGCGTCGGCGTCGGCGAGGCGGGCGGCGTGGCCCCGGCCTATTCGCTGATCGCCGACTATTTCCCCCCGAACCAGCGGGCCCGCGCCCTGGCCGCCTTCGCCTTCGGCATTCCGCTGGGCACGGCGGCGGGCACCCTGGTCGGCGGCCTGCTGGCCGCGGCCTATGGCTGGCGCACGGCCTTCATCGTCGTCGGCCTGCTCGGTCTGCTGCTGGCGCCCCTGCTTCTGTTCACCGTGCGGAACCCCCGGCGCGGCGGGACCGATACGATCAAGACCGACGCCGAGCTGGCGACGATCGCCGCGGCCCCCGTGGTCGGCTCGGGCGACGCCGGCCGGATCGCCTCGCTGATCATGCTGGGGATCGCCGGCGGCGCCCTCGGTCTCGCCGCCCTGATCCATTTCGCCGGCCTGACCCTGGGCAATCCCCTCGTGTTCGGCTTCGGCGGCCTGCTGGCCCTCGTGATCGGCGTGTCCCTGATGATCGCCCGGCGCACGGCCTCGGCCGTTCTGCCCAAGCGGAGCTTCTGGTTGCTGGCCCTCGGGGCGGCCTCGTCGTCGGTGTGCGGCTACGGCGTGGCCGGCTGGCTGCCGCTGTTCTTCATGCGCAGCTTCGGCCTGACCCTGTCCCAGACCAGCTGGTACTACGCGGGCATCGCCCTGATCGGCGGCATGCTGGGCATCTGGGGCGGCGGCGCGATCGCTGACAGGCTCTCGAAGCGGGGCAAGGGCGCCTATCCCCTGACCCCGGCCGTCGCCTTCCTGATCTCGGCGCCGTGCTTCATCCTGGCGATGAACTCGCCGTGGCTGATCGGCCTGGTCATTCCCGGGGGCGGAACCAACGCCCAGCAGCTGATCCTGGCCTTCCTGATCTTCCTGATCCCGACGGGCCTGAACCTGGCCTGGCTCGGGCCGATCACCGCCTCGATCCAGCATCTCGTGCCGGCGCCGATACGCTCGACCGCCTCGGCCCTGTTCCTGCTGTTCAACAACCTGCTCGGCATCGCGGTGGGCTTCTACTATTTCGGCTGGATGAGCGACCTGCTGGCCCCGCGCTTCGGCGACGAGAGCCTGCGCTGGGCGATCTACACCGGCATGGGCTTCTACCTGCTGGCCTCGGCCCTGCTGTTCGGCGCCTCGCGCACCCTGAAGCGGGACTGGGTCGACTAGGCGCGGGCCAACCCCTCGGCAATTCGACCGGGCTTGCGTCCCTCGCCCATCTCCTCTATTTAACCGGTCGGTTTAATTCTGATCGTCGCATGGAGATGCGTCATGGCCCGTGCTTCCTACCGGTGGGTGATCGTCGCGGCCGGAGGCCTGCTCGGCTGCATCGCCATCGGCGCCATGTTCTCCCTGCCCGTGCTGCTGCAGCCCATCGCGCGCGACACCGGCTGGTCGGTCACCGGGGTGTCCACGGCCATGACGATCGGCTTCCTGGCCATGGCGGTCGGCAGCGTCGGCTGGGGCGTGCTGTCGGACCGGATCGGGCCGCGGCCCGTCGTCCTGATCGGATCGGCGCTGCTGGCGGCGAGCATCGCCTGGGCCAGCCGGGCGACGGCGCTGATCGAATTCCAGTTCGTGTTCGGCCTGCTGGTGGGCACGGCGACCGCCGCGATCTTCGCCCCGATGATGGCCTGCGTGACCGGCTGGTTCGACAGCCAGAGGGCGCTGGCGGTGTCGCTGGTGTCCGCCGGGATGGGCATGGCGCCGATGACCATGTCGCCCCTGACGGCGTTGCTGGTCTCGAGCCACGACTGGCGGACCACCCTGCTGATCATATCCGGCATCGTCGCGGCGGTGATGATCCCGACGGCGCTGCTGATCCGCCGGCCGCCGGCCCTGGACCGGGCCGCCGCCGCGACGGCGTCGGGCGAGCCGGCGCCGGCGCAGACGGGACCGTCGGTACGTCAGGTGGTGCGGTCGCCGCTGTTCATCGTCCTGCTGCTGGCCAATTTCTTCTGCTGCGCCACCCACTCCGGGCCGATCTTCCATACGGTGAGCTATGCCGTCAGCTGCGGCATTCCGATGATCGCCGCCGTCTCGATCTACAGCGTCGAGGGTCTGGCGGGGCTGTTCGGCCGCCTCGGCTTCGGCCTGCTGGGCGACCGGTTCGGGGCCGGGCGGGTGCTGGTCACCGGCCTGCTGCTGCAGGCGTTCGCGGTCCTCGCCTACGCCTTCGTCAGCGACCTTCGGGGTTTCTACGCCGTGGCGATCATGGTCGGCTTCATCTACGCCGGGGTCATGCCGCTCTATGCGGTGATCGCCCGGGAGAATTTTCCGCTGCGGATGATGGGCACGGTGATCGGCGGCACGGCCATGGCCGGCAGTCTGGGCATGGCGACCGGGCCGCTGTTCGGCGGCATGATCTATGACGCCATGGGCGAATACGGCTGGCTCTATGTCGGTTCATGGGCCATGGGCATCGGCGCCTTCCTGATCGCCCTGACCTTCCGCTTCGCCCGCGGGCCGCGGACAGAGGAGGCGCCCGCCTGAGGTTCCCGTCCGGCCGAATCCCCTCGCCCGGTTGCACCTGCGAACAACGCGCGCCTATAAGCCCCGCAATCCTCCCCCCAAGCGGTCAGGCGTCGATCCATGAACATTCACGAGTATCAGGCCAAGCAGGTCCTGAAGGGCTTCGGCGCCCCGGTCGCGGCCGGCGTGGCCATCACCTCGGCCGATCAGGCCGAAGCGGCGGCGAAGCAACTGCCCGGGCCCCTGTATGTCGTGAAGTCGCAGATCCACGCCGGCGGGCGCGGCAAGGGCAAGTTCAGGGAGCTCGGCCCCGACGGCAAGGGCGGCGTGCGCCTGGCCCGCTCGATCGAAGAGGTCGTGGCCCATGCGAAGGAAATGCTGGGCAACACCCTGGTGACCGCCCAGACCGGCCCGGCCGGCAAACAGGTCAACCGCCTCTATATCGAGGACGGCGCCGACATCGATCGCGAGCTGTATTGCTCGCTGCTGGTCGACCGCCAGTACGGCCGCATCGCCTTCGTCGTCTCGACCGAGGGCGGCATGGACATCGAGGCCGTCGCCCACGACACGCCCGAGAAGATCCAGACCATCGTCATCGACCCGGAAGCCGGCGTCACCGCGGCCGACGTGGCGAAGATCAACGCCGCCTTCGAACTGACCGGCGCGGCGGCCGAGGACGGCAAGACCCTGTTCCCGACGCTCTACAAGGCCTTCGTCGACACCGACATGTCGATGCTGGAGGTCAATCCGCTGATCGTCATGACCGACGGTCACCTGCGGGTGCTGGACGCCAAGGTCAGCTTCGACGGCAACGCCCTGTTCCGCCACGAGGACATCAAGGCGCTGCGCGACGAGACCGAGGAAGACGCCAAGGAGATCGAGGCCTCGGAGTGGGACCTCGCCTATGTGGCGCTGGACGGCAACATCGGCTGCATGGTCAACGGCGCCGGCCTGGCCATGGCTACGATGGACATCATCAAGCTGTACGGGAAAGAGCCCGCCAACTTCTGCGACGTCGGCGGCGGCGCCTCCAAGGAAAAGGTCGCGGCGGCGTTCAAGATCATCACCGCCGACCCCGCCGTGCAGGGCATCCTGGTCAACATCTTCGGCGGCATCATGCGCTGCGACGTCATCGCCGAGGGCGTGGTCGCGGCGGTGAAGGAAGTGGGTCTGAAGGTGCCGCTGGTCGTGCGTCTGGAAGGCACCAACGTCAAGGAAGGCAAGGCCATCCTCAACGAGTCGGGCCTGGCCATCACCGCCGCCGACGACCTCGACGACGCCGCCCAGAAGATCGTCGCGGCGGTCGGCTGATGCGGCGGCTCCTAGCCCCCGCCCTGTTCTTCGGGGTCTGTGCAGCGGCAGCACCCCCCGCGGTCGCTCAGGACGCGTTCGGCGTGTTCAAGATGCTATGCTTGGATACCGAAGCCCAGCCAGCGTCGGCCTTATCCGCGGCTGAGGATGCCGGTTGGGAGCTGATGGTCGGCGAACGGTTGGACGAACTGGCCAATTTGTCCGACGTCGAGGGCGCTCAAGCCAGGGTTCGACCGACGGCTGACGGCATCTTCGTGTTGTTGACGGGGATGCAATCCGACAACGACCCCCGGGAGCCCACCAGCGTGTGCGCCGTCCACCTGTTCGCGCAGCAGCGGCCCTATGACGCCATCGCCGCTGCCCAAGCTTGGGTTGGAATCGGACCCGTCCAACAACAGGGTGCCATGGCCCGTTGGGAGTTCGCATTGGAAAATGGAGTGGTTGTCAGGCTCGATGACGCCCCTCCGGCCCCGGCGTTGTTTGGACTGATCGCATATAGCGATCAACAGCGCACCCAGTTTGAACTCGCCCGCGCCGAGATTGTGGAGTGAGTCCCGCGCCGCGCGCCGGTTGTCCCGCCGAGACGGGATCATCGCGGCCGCCGGGCGGCGCGTCGTGAATCCTTTCCTCTTCGCCTGAACAGAAGCAATCACATGTCCATCCTCGTCGACAAGAACACCAAGGTCATCGTCCAGGGCCTGACCGGCAAGACCGGGACGTTCCACACCGAGCAGGCGCTGCGCTACTACGGCACGAAGATGGTCGGCGGCGTGCACCCCAAGAAGGGCGGCGAGATCTGGCACGGGTCGGAGGGCGAGAGCCTGCCGATCTTCGCCTCGGTCGCCGAGGCGAAGGAAGCCACCGGCGCCGATGCGACGGTGATCTATGTCCCGCCGGCGGGGGCGGCCGACGCCATCCTCGAGGCCATCGAGGCCGAGGTTCCCTTCATCACCTGCATCACCGAGGGCATCCCGGTGCTGGACATGGTGCGGGTCAAGGCGCGGCTGGACCGCTCGAAGTCGCGGCTGCTGGGCCCCAACTGCCCGGGCATCCTGACCCCGGAAGAGTGCAAGATCGGCATCATGCCGGGCTCGATCTTCAAGAAGGGCAACGTCGGCATCGTCTCGCGCTCGGGCACCCTGACCTATGAGGCGGTGTTCCAGACCACCAACGAGGGCCTCGGCCAGACCACGGCGGTCGGCATCGGCGGCGACCCGGTCAAGGGCACCGAATTCATCGATGTGCTCGAGCTGTTCCTCGCCGACGACGAGACGCAGTCGATCGTGATGATCGGCGAGATTGGCGGCGGGGCCGAGGAGGACGCGGCCCAGTTCCTGATCGACGAGGCGAAGAAGGGCCGCTCCAAGCCGATGGTCGGCTTCATCGCCGGCCGGACCGCGCCCAAGGGCCGGACCATGGGGCACGCGGGCGCCGTGGTCTCGGGCGGCAAGGGCGATGCGGAGTCCAAGATCGCGGCGATGGAAGCCGCCGGCATCCGCGTCTCGCCGTCGCCGGCGCGACTGGGCGCGACCTTGGTCGAGGTGCTGAAGGGCTGAGCTTATGTCCCACTGATGGGGCATAAACCTGCGCAAATTGTCGGATTTTTAGCGGAATTCGACTTTTTCGCCCCCATTCGGTCATGACCCATAAGGAAACAGCGCCTATATCAGCGGCGCCGGTTTCGCGCAGGCGTGCGCGCACCGCCCAAGGGACGTGACGAGAACAATGGCGGACGATGCCGGTCGGCTGAACCAGGTCTTTGCCGAGACCAGCTTCCTGTATGGCTCCAATGCCTCGTTCATTGAGGACCTCCACGAGAAGTGGGCGGCCGACCCGGCATCCGTCTCGAGCGAATGGCGCGCCTTCTTTGACCAGTTGCGGGACAACGCCGAAACGGTGATGGCCGCCAGCGGCGCCGGGGCCTGGGGCCGCTCGCCCGTATCGGAGCCGAGCGAAGACGCCGCCGTGTTCGACGGCCGCTGGCCCGTCGCCAAACCCGATCCGAAGAAGGCCGGCGCCGCGCCGGCCAGGGCGGTCGAAGCCGCGCCCCCGGCCGCCGCGGCCCCGGCCGCCGCAGTCCCGGCCGAAGCCATCCGCGCCGCCGCCCACGATTCGATTCGCGCCCTGATGCTGATCCGCAGCTATCGCGTGCGCGGCCATCTGCAGGCGACCCTGGACCCGCTGGGCATCGAGCAGCCGACCGAGAACCCCGAGCTGACGCCGGAGTTCTACGGCTTCAGCGAGGCCGACCTCGACCGGCCGATCTATCTGGACGGCGTGCTGGGTCTGCAGACCGGCACCATCCGCGAGGTGCTGGCGCTGCTGCGCCGCACCTACTGCGGCCATATCGGCATCCAGTTCATGCATATCGCCGAGCCGGAGGAGAAATCCTGGCTGCAGCAGCGGTTCGAGGGGCCGGAGAAGTTCGAACAGAACGCCTTCACCCGCGAAGGCAAGCTGGCGATCCTCAACAAGCTGATCGAGGCCGAGGGCTTCGAGCGCTTCCTGCACAAGCGCTTCCCCGGCACCAAGCGGTTCGGTCTGGACGGCGGCGAGGCCATGGTCCCGGCGCTGGAGCAGATCATCAAGCGCGGCGGCGCGCTGGGGGTCGACGAGATCGTGCTGGGCATGGCTCACCGCGGGCGGCTCAACACCCTGGCGGCGGTGATGGGCAAGCCCTACCGCGCGATCTTCCACGAGTTCCAGGGCGGCTCGACCGTGCCCTCGGACATCGAGGGCTCGGGCGACGTCAAATACCACATGGGCGCCAGCTCGGATCGCGAGTTCGACGGCAACACCGTGCACCTGTCGCTGACCGCCAACCCCTCGCACCTCGAGATCGTCAACCCGGTGGTGCTGGGCAAGGCGCGGGCGAAACAGGCGTTCGACATCCGCGAAGCCAACGCAGGCCAGCCGTCGGAGCAATGGGCGCTGGACCGCTCCAAGGTCGTGCCGCTGCTGATCCACGGCGACGCCGCCTTCGCCGGCCAGGGCGTGGTTGCCGAATGCTTCGCCCTGATGGGGCTGAAGGGCTACCGCACCGGCGGCACCCTGCATTTCGTCATCAACAACCAGATCGGCTTCACCACCAGCCCGCGGAACAGCCGCTCGTCGCCCTATCCGTCGGATGTGGCCCTGATGGTCCAGGCGCCGATCTTCCACGTCAACGGCGACGATCCGGAAGCCGTCGTCTTCGCCGCCAAGGTGGCCACCGAGTTCCGGCAGAAGTTCCACAAGGACGTGGTGGTGGACATGTTCTGCTACCGCCGCTTCGGCCACAACGAGGGCGACGACCCGACCTTCACCCAGCCGGTGATGTATTCGAGGATCCGCGCCCTGCAGTCGACGCGCGAGATCTATACCGCGCGCCTGATCGCCGAGGGCGTGACCAGCCAGGCCGAGGTCGACGCCGAGGTGGCGCGGTTCGAGGCCTTCCTCGACGCCGAGTACGAGGCGGGCAAGACCTTCGAGGCCAAGAAGGCCGACTGGATGGACGGCCAGTGGACCGGAATCGGCCAGCCCGAGGGCGAGGAGCGCCGGGGCGAGACCTCGGTGCCGGCGGCGAAGCTGGCCGACCTCGGCCACAGGCTGACGACGATCCCGAACCAGGTCGACATGCACAAGACGCTGAAGCGCGTCATGGACGGCCGGCGCGAGATGATCGCGACGGGCGAGAACATCGACTGGGCCACCGCCGAGAGCCTGGCCTTCGCCTCCCTGCTGGACGAGGGCTTCCCGGTCCGCCTGTCGGGGCAGGATTCGGTGCGCGGCACCTTCAGTCAGCGCCACTCCGGCATCGTCGACCAGACCACCGAGGCCCGCTACGTCCCGCTCAACAACCTGCGCGAGGGCCAGGCCGAGTTCGAGGTCATCGACTCGGCCCTGTCGGAAGAGGCGGTGCTGGGCTTCGAATACGGCTACGCCCTGACCGATCCCAACACCCTGGTGATGTGGGAGGCCCAGTTCGGCGACTTCGTGAACGGGGCGCAGGTGGTGATCGACCAGTTCATCACCTCGGGCGAGCGCAAATGGCTGCGCATGTGCGGCCTGACCATGCTGCTGCCGCACGGCTACGAAGGCCAGGGACCGGAGCACTCGTCGGCGCGGCTGGAGCGGTTCCTGCAGCAGTGCGCCGAGGACAATATCCAGGTCGCCAACTGCACCACCCCGGCCAACTATTTCCACATCCTGCGCCGTCAGATGCACCGGCCGTTCCGCAAGCCGCTGATCATCATGACGCCCAAGTCGCTGTTGCGGCACAAGAAGGCGGTGTCGACCATCGCCGACATGGCGGAGGGATCGTCCTTCCACCGCGTGCTGCACGACGACGCCCAGACGCGGCCCGAGGTCGCCGGAATCAAGATCAGGGCCGACAAGGACATCCGCCGCGTCGTGCTCTGTTCGGGCAAGGTCTATTACGACCTGCTGGACCGCCGTGAACGGGACGGGATCGACGACGTCTATCTGATGCGGCTGGAGCAGTTCTATCCCTGGCCGATGAAGTCGCTGATGACCGAACTGGCCCGCTTCCCCAACGCCGAACTGGTCTGGTGCCAGGAAGAGCCGAAGAACATGGGCGGCTGGACCTTCGTCGACCCGTGGATCGAACTGACGCTCGAGAAGCTGAACGTGAAGTCGAAACGGGCCCGCTACGTCGGCCGCCCGGCCTCGGCCTCGACCGCCGCGGGCCTGATGAGCCGGCACCTGAAAGAACTCGACGCCTTCCTGACCGACGCCTTCGCCTGATACCCATAGATATCTGAACGAGACCTGGACCCGACCATGGCCGACATCCTGACCCCCGCCCTCGGCGAATCCGTCACCGAAGCCACCATCGGCAAGTGGACGAAGAAGGCCGGCGATCCGGTGAAGAAGGACGAGGTCCTGGTCGAGCTGGAGACCGACAAGGTCTCGCTGGAGGTGGTGTCGCCCGCCGACGGCGTGCTGTCCGAGATCAAGGCGCCCGACGGCGAGACCGTGACCCCGGGCGCCGTGCTGGGCGTGGTCAGCGAGGGCGCGAGCGCTGCGCCGGCCGCCGCCGCCCCCGAGGCTCCGAAGGCCGAGGCTCCGAAGGCTGAAGCGCCGAAGGCCGAACCGGCCGCCGCACCGACCGCCGCGCCCGCCGCCGCTTCCGGCGGCACCGTGCCGATCATGACGCCGACCATGGGGGAGAGCGTCGCCGAGGGCTCGATGGGGACCTGGCTGAAGAAGTCCGGCGACACCGTCGCCAAGGACGAGATGCTGGTCGAGATCGAGACCGACAAGGTCGCCGTCGAGGTGTCGGCCCCGGCCGCGGGCGTGCTGACCATCGACGCCGACGCCGGCGCCACCGTCACCCCGGGCCAGCAGATCGGCAGCATCGCGGCCTCCGGCGCAGCCGCCACTCCGGCCGCAGCCCCCGCCGCCCCCGCCAACGCCGGATCGGCCCAGATCAAGGCCGACGAGCCGCACCTGTCGCCCGCCGTCCAGCGCGTGGTCAGCGAGAACCAGCTCGACCCGAAGGCCATCGCGGCCACCGGGCCCAAGGGCAACATCACCAAGGGCGACGCCCTCGCCGCCATCAACGCCGCGCCGAAGGCCGCGCCCGCTCCGGCCCAGGCCGCCCCCGCCGCCCCGCGCGCCGACCAGCCGCGCGAGGAACGGGTCAAGATGACCCGGCTGCGCCAGACCATTGCGCGCCGCCTGAAGGAATCCCAGAACACCGCCGCCCAGCTGACCACCTTCAACGAGGTGGACATGACCAACATCATGGCCCTGCGGACCCAGTACAAGGACGTCTTCGAGAAGCGCCACGGGGTGAAGCTCGGCTTCATGAGCTTCTTCACCAAGGCGATCGTCGCCGCCCTGAAGGAGATTCCGGCGGTCAACGCCGAGATCGACGGCACGGACATCATCTACAAGAACCACTACGACATCGGCGTGGCCGTCGGGACCGACAAGGGCCTGGTCGTGCCGGTCCTTCGGGACGCCGATGCGCTGACTCTGGCGGGCATCGAGAAGGGCATCGCGGCGCTGGGCAAGGCGGCGCGCGACGGCGACCTGACCCTGGACCAGCTGCAGGGCGGCACCTTCACCATCACCAACGGCGGCACCTACGGCTCGCTGATGTCGACGCCGATCCTCAACGCGCCGCAGTCGGGCATCCTGGGCATGCACAACATCGTCCAGCGCCCGATGGCGGTGAACGGCGAGGTGGTGATCCGGCCGATGATGTACCTGGCCCTGAGCTACGACCACCGCATCGTCGACGGCAAGGAGGCGGTGACCTTCCTTGTGCGGGTCAAGGAACTGCTCGAGGATCCGGCGCGGGCGCTGCTGGATCTGTAGGGGAGGCTCCTCCGTGGCGAAGATGGTGCAAGTCGCTGGCTTCGCCGAACGCCACGAAGCCGAACTGGCCGCCTATTTCCTCCAGCGGCACAGCCTGAACGCATTCGCCGGCGCCAGCTACCACGGCGAGGTGGAGGCGACGTCAACTCATTCCGGGCACATGGAGTGCCCGGTCTGGGTCTCCGCCAGCGACTATCCGGAGGCGGTGGAGTTGCTGAAGAAGGTGACCAACGGTGGTTTCGCCGACGCGGACCCCAACAAGGACTCCCGGGAAGGGCTGGGGGCGGCGCTGGCCTTGGCGATTGCTCCGGAACCCGGATACCGCAGGCCGCATCCTTTAGTGCTCTGGGCTCCAATTCTCTGCGTACCGGCCTTGGCCGTATTGGGTTTTCTGGTCAAGCTGCTGTGGACGGCTCTGGCGAGTCAGTGAGGCTTCGCCGTGTCTGGCAAGCGGGAGCCGGCATGTTAGGCTGGCCGAATGAGCCTCCGTGAGATCGCCCGTTTCACCGATGTCTACGAGGCCGAACTCGCGGCCGCGTTTCTGGCGTCGCACGGCATCGACGCCACCGTCACCGAGCGGTTCCAGACCACCGTCGATCCGCTGATGCAGCGGGCGCTCGGCATCCGGCTGATGGCGCCGGCGTCCCTCATCACCGAGGCCCGCGCCCTGCTCGCCCGGGTGCGGGCCGGCGAGTTCGCGACGGACGAGGGCGACGACATCCCCGGGATGGACGGCGGGACGCGAACGGCGGGCGCCCTGATGGCCCTCGCGGCCTTCGCCACCGGCGGCTTCTGGGGCACCAGCCTGCCGCGCCGGTTCCGCTCCCCCGCCTGGCAAGGCATGCTGCTCGCCGTCGCCGGACTCCTGGCGGGCCTCACGGCGGCGACGTTCGCGGTCGTGATCGTCGCAAAGCTGCTTCTGGACCCGCCCTAGCGACCGGAGCGCAGCCGCCCCAGCACCTCGTCCGTATCCTGACCCAGCGCCGGCGGCGCGCGGTCGTAGACCACCGGGGTCGCGGACATGCGGATGGGCGAAGCGACGGTGCGAACCGGTTCTGACAGGTCCGCGCGCGCCTGCGTCACCTTGAGCCTCCGATGTTTCGCCTGCGGCTCGTCAAAGACCTGATCGATCGTATTGACCGGCCCGCACGGCACGCCGGCCGCCTCGAGCGCGGCCATCAGCCCGTGCATGGTCCGTCCCGCCGTCAGGGCCGAGAGCTCGGCCGTCATTACCGCGCGATGCTCGATGCGCAGGGCGTTGGTGAGGAAGCGGGGATCGGCCCCGAGGCCGGGCGCGCCGAGCGCCTGCGCCAGCGCCCGGAACTGGCCGTCGTTTCCGACCGCGATGACCACCATTCCGTCCACGCACGGAAAGGGTTGGTAGGGGGCGAGGTTGGGGTGGGCGTTGCCCATCCGCGTCGGCGCCTTGCCGCTGACGAAGAAGTTGGTCGCCTGGTTGGCCAGCATGGCCGCCTGGACGTCGAACAGGGCGATGTCGATGTGCTGGCCCTCGCCCGTCGCGCGGGCGTGCAGCAGGGCGGCGAGGATGGCGTTGGAGGCGTAGAGGCCGGTGAACAGGTCGGCGACCGCCACCCCGACCTTCATCGGCTCGGCCCCGGGCGCGCCGTCGGGCTGGCCGGTGACCGACATCAGCCCGCCCATGGCCTGGATCATGTAGTCGTAGCCGGCCCGGTGCGCGTCCGGCCCGTCCTGGCCGAAACCGGTGATCGAGCAGTAGACCAGCTTCGGATTGATCGCCGACAGGGCGGCGTGATCGAGGCCGTACTTCTTCAGCCCGCCGGCCTTGAAGTTCTCGACGAGGATGTCGCAAGTCTTCGTCAGCTCACGGACGATGTCGGCCCCCTCAGGCGTGGCGATGTCCAGCTCGACCGACTTCTTGCCCCGGTTGGCGCACAGGAAATAGGCGGCGTCGCCCTTCGAGCCGTCGGTCTTCGTCGTGAACGGCGGGCCCCAGTGGCGGGTGTCGTCGCCGGCGCCGGGGCGCTCGATCTTGATCACCTCGGCCCCGAGATCGGCCAGGGTCTGCGTCGCCCACGGTCCGGCCAGCACGCGGCTGAGGTCGAGGACGCGAACGCCGGAGAGAGGACCGTGTGTCATCCGCCGTGCTTATAGGTTCGCCCGCCCTGGCTAAAGCCCCGGATCCCAGACCCCGGCGTTGCGCATGCGGCATTCGCGGGCCTCGCGGGCGCGGCCGTCCAGTTCCTCGGCCATGCAGCAGATCGACTTCGACACCGTGGCCTTGTGCACCCCGGGTACAAGGGCGTGCAGAAAGGCGCAGCCGGCCAGTTTCAGCAGGCGGAAGCCGAATCGCGCCGAGGCCGCCATGTGGTGGACATAGCTCTCTTTCACCTCGCGGGGGTGGTCGACGAACAGGCGATTGAAGGTCTGGATCATGCCGACAGCCTAGCGTGTCGCGGGCGCTCCCTCTACCCGCGGCCGCTATTCTGGCCTAAACCGCGCCGCAGAACAGGGGGCCGGCGTCACGATCGCCTGAAGCCCCGACACGCTCAGGAAAGACCACCCATGGCCGACGGCTCTGCTTCTCCCGCCAAGACCTTCCGCTGGGACGACCCGCTGGACCTGTCGGGCCGGCTGACCGACGACGAACGGATGATCCAGGACGCGGCGCGCTCCTACGCCCGCGAGAAGCTGCTCCCCCGCATCGTCGAGGCCTTCCGCGACGAGACCTTCGACCGGGCCATCATGACCGAACTGGGCGAGATGGGCTTCCTCGGGGCCATGCTGCCGGAACAGTACGGCGGCTCCTCGGTCAGCCATGTCGCCTACGGCCTGATCGCCCGCGAGATCGAGGCGGTCGACAGCGGCTACCGCTCGGCCATGAGCGTGCAGTCCTCGCTGGCCATGTACCCCATCCATGCCTTCGGTTCCGAAGAGCAGAAGATGCGGTTCCTGCCGCGCATGGCGGCGGGCGAACTGATCGGCTGTTTCGGCCTGACCGAGGCCGACGGCGGGTCGGACCCGGCCTCAATGAAGACCAAAGCCGTGGCCGTCGACGGCGGCTATCGCCTGAACGGCGCCAAATACTGGATCACCAACTCGCCGATCTCGGATCTGGCGGTGGTCTGGGCCAAGCTGGACGACGTGATCCGCGGCTTCATCGTCGAGCGCGGCATGGACGGCTTCAGCACCGACAAGATCGGCGACAAGCTGTCGCTCCGCGCCTCGATCACCGGCGATATCGGCCTGAACGACGTCTTCGTGCCGGAGGAGAACCTGCTCCCGGGAGTCAAGGGCCTGCGCGGCCCGTTCTCGTGCCTGAACAAGGCCCGTTACGGCATCGCCTGGGGGGCCATGGGCGCCGCCGAGGCCTGTTTCCACCTGACCCGCGACTATGTCGGCGAGCGCATGCTGTTCGGCCGCCCCCTCTCGTCGCGCCAGTTGGTGCAGAAGAAGCTGGCCGACATGCAGACCGAGATATTCCTCGGCTTCGAGGGGGCGCTGGCGCTGGGCCGGCTGCTCGACCAGGGGGCCTGGGTTCCCGAGGCCATCTCGATGATGAAGCGCAACAACTGCGGCAAGGCGCTGGATATCGCCCGCGTCGCCCGCGACATGCACGGCGGCGCCGGCATCACCGGCGAGATGCACGTGATGCGCCACGCCATGAACCTTGAGACGGTCAACACCTATGAGGGCGCGCACGACGTCCACGCCCTGATCCTCGGCCGGGCCATCACCGGCCAGAGCGCCTTCTGATGGGCGATGCGCCCGTGAACGGCCCGGGCGGCCGGCTCGTCGGCCGCGTCATCGCCATGCCTGCGGACACCAATCCGGAGGGCGACATCTTCGGCGGCTGGCTGCTGGCGCAGATGGACCTCGCGGGCGCGACCCCGGCCTTCGAGATGGCCCAGGGCCGCTGCGTGACCATCGCCGTCGACGGCATGGTCTTCCACCAGCCGGTGTCGGTCGGGGACGAGGTCTCGCTGCACGCCGAGGTCGTCAAGACCGGCCGCACCTCGATCCGCGTCCACGTCGAGGCCTGGAAGCGTTCGCGCAACGAGGCCCACGGCGAGGCGGTGCGGGTCACCGAGGGCGTTTTCACCTATGTCGCCATTGGTCCGGACCGGAAGCCGAGGCTGCTCCCGGGCGCGACCTGAGCGTCAGCGGGGCAGGTCGGACGGCGTCAGGCCGGCCGTGTCGGCGGGCGAGCAGCCCGGTCCGGTCGCGATCGCGCCGAGCGGCTGGCGCGGCGGCGACGGGCCAAGCCGCACCAGTTCGCGCCGCACCAGAAAACGCAGAAGGATTTCGGCCCGGGGTGCGGTCTCGCGACGCCGGCCGCGCCATACGTAGTGCAGCGGACCGACCTCGCGGGCGAACTGGTTGTTGCGGTCGGCCAGGGTCCCGAAGGCGTCCTGTTCCGTCACCATCAGGCGGCAGTCGCCGCGTGCGCCGTAGAGATAGACGCCGGACGGAAGGGTCCGGCTCGTGACGGAATAGCCCCGGGTCCGGAGCCGCTGCTCGACGTCCCGGGTGAACAGGGCAGTGTCCGGCTCGGGCGGCTGGCGGGTGACGGCCTTGCCCCCGAGCGTCACCAGAACCGCCGCGGCGAGGATCAGGCTAGGCGCGCGCAAAGACTTCACGCCGGGCTCCGAACAGGCAGATGGCGGTAACGAGGACGAGGGTGACCCACATGCTCACCGTCGCGCCCCAGCCGTCATGGATGATGCGCGCCCACTCCGGCGAGACGAGGATGCCGCCGATGCGCGCCATGTTGACCGCCATTGTGGCGAGCACCGCGGCCAGGGCGGTGAGGACCGAGCGGCGGTCGAGGGGGACCGCGAAATACTGGCAGATCGCCGCCCAGCAGACGAGCGCGACCGAGATGCCGTGGATCGAGGAGCAACCGGTGGAGACGACGGCCGCGACCGCGCCCCCCTCGCGCCAGACGACGTTGCCTTCCTGGCGGACATGGAGAAGCGAGGACATCAGCCAGCTGTCCATCTCGAGCACCGGTCGGGTGAAGACGGTCAGCAGCACCTTGCCCCACAGCAGCGTCCCGCTGACGGCCAGGAAGATGATCGCCGCACGCCGAAGCGGGGAGCCGGGGCCGGCCGTTATGGCGGCGTGGAGGCCGACGACGGTCAGCATCACCCCGCTGACGGCGGGCACGGGCAGCAGGGCGGCGAGGGCGACGGCGCCGGCCAGCCAGAGGTCGAGCGGCCGGACGGGGGCGTAGTCCGGCTCGCGCCAGGTCAGGGCGAGGCCGGCGGCCAGCGCCATCCAGACCACGGCGCTGATGTTGAAAAGCGCCAGCACCGCCCCGGCCACCCCCAGGTCGCCGATGGCGTCGACGGCCGCGCCACTCGCCGCATTCAGCGCGGCGAGCAGGAACAGGCCGCCGTAGAGGCGATTGCGCGTGAGAACGAGCGACGCGGCCGCGCCCGCGGGGGCTTCACAGGCCGCGTCGGTCATCCGGGTTAGCCGCGGCTCCGGGCCTTGCGGACCAGGTAGTAGGCGCCGCCCAGGGCGAGCAGGGCGGGCACGCCGGCGCCGAGCAGCGGAACCGGGGTCGGCACGCCGGCGAGGGCCGGCGAGGCGATGGCGACGAAACCGGCGACGAGGCCGCCCTTGAGAGCGAGATCCACAACACGCGACATGAAAACTTCCCTTCCCTGAATCCGCCCAAGCATGCGATGACGGCCCATCAGCTAAGCTGGTAACCCATTCGATTCAAGGCCATATTTGTGTCCCTGCCCCTGGTTCCGAGCCTTTCCAGCCTTGGCGGGAGTTTGTCCGGTCCCGGCGGCGCCGCGACTGTGGGCCTGGCGGCGCTGTTTGTCGCCCTGACGGCGGTCGAGACGCTCCGGCCCCTGGTTCGACGGCCCGTCGAATCACGCGGCCGGCTGCTGACCAATTTCGGCCTCGGCCTGCTCAGCTTCGGCCTCGGCGCCCTGTTGCCGCTGTCCGTTCCGGGCGCCGCCCTGCTGGCCGGACGCAACGGCTGGGGGCTGCTCAACCTTGCGGATTTTCCGGCCTGGCTGGAGGCGTCGGCTACGGTGCTGGCCGTCAGCCTGGCCCACTATCTGTTCCACCGCGCCGCCCACGCCTGGCCGCTGCTGTGGCGGGTGCACCGGGTGCACCATGCCGACACGGCGGTGGACCTGTCGACGACCCTGCGAAACCATCCGATCGAACTGCTGGTGGTGGCGCCCTGGCTGTGCGCCGTGACGTTGGCGCTCGGCCTTTCAGCGCCGGTGCTGGCCGCCTACCAGGTCGTGGCCCTGGGCTTCGGCCTGTGGGGGCACGCCAACCTGCGTCTGCCCGAGCCGGTCGACAGGGCGCTGCGGCTGGTGCTGGTCACCCCGCCGATGCACCACGTCCACCATTCGACCGACCCGCGCGAGACCGACAGCAATTTCGGCGACATCCTCAGCCTGTGGGACAGGCTGTTCGGCACCTACACGCCCCGGCCCCTGATCGGGCTCGGCGCCATGCGCCGGGGCCTCGGCGACGCCGAAGACGCAACGGCCGGGCATTTTGCACGACAACTCGCCCGGCCGTTCCGCCCGGCCGAACCATCGACCGCACGGGCTATCGCATCGGGCGAATGAGGCGCGCGCATCCGTTGTCGCGATCAGCGGCCGCCGGAAGCGAGCCGTTGCCGGGCGCGGGATCGACTGCCAGGGTGCCGCCTGGCGAATGGGGGGAAGATGCCGTTTTTTCTGATGATCGCGGGGGTCGTACTGATCCTCAAGGAACTGATCCCGCTTCTCAACGCGCAAGCCAGCGGGGTGATCTACTCCCGGGGCCACAGCCGCAAGCGGGTGGAGCGGGCGGTCGACCCTGAACGGTTCGCGGCGCTCTGCCGCAACCGCTGGAAGGCCATGGGCCTGGGCGGGCTCGCGATCGCGATCGGCCTCGGCTGGCTGGCGCTGGGCGTGGTGCGTTCGGTGATGCAGGCGACCCTGCCGGCGGCCCTGTAAAACCCAGTGCGACACTGGGAAATCTTGACGTTCGGGCCATGTCCGCCTACCTCCCCGCCATGGCCATCCGTCGCATCCTCACCATCGACAACGCCGCCGATCTGGCGGTGCTGAAGCAGGTTTCCCGCCCGGTCGAAGGTCCGGTGACCGATGAGTTGCGCGCCCTGATGGACGATATGCTGGCCACGATGTACGCGGCCCCGGGCATCGGCCTGGCGGCGGTGCAGGTCGGCGACCTGCGCAGGGTTATCGTGATGGACCTCGGCGACCGCGAGGTCGCCGGCGACGGCCCGGACGAGGACGCGTCGGACGAAGCCCGCGCCGCCGACGAACAGGCCCGCCGCAACCCGCGCTATTTCGTCAATCCCGAGATTCTGTGGGCCTCGGACGAGCTGTTCCAGTACGAGGAAGGCTGCCTGTCGGTCCCGGACATCTATGACGCCGTCGAACGCCCGGCCCGCGTCCGCATCCGCTACCTGAACTACGCCGGCGAGACGGTCGAGGAAGAGGTCGACGGCCTCTACGCCGTCTGCATCCAGCACGAGATGGACCACCTCGAGGGCGTGCTGTTCATCGACCATCTCTCCCGCCTGAAGCGCGAGCGCGCCATCGCCCGCGTCAAGAAGGCGGCGAGGCTGGCCGCCTGATGGCCCGTCTCAAGCGCAACGGCGACCGCATCATCGACCCGACCGGCCGCCGCCGGCTGACCCGCAACGAGAGGGTCGGCGTGGCCAGCCTGATCACGCTGGTCGGCGTCGCCGCCGTGGGTGTCGTGGCCGGCGTCCTGCTGGACCGGTTGTTGAGCTTCGACGACGCGCTCGACGCCGGCGGCGAGTGGGACGAGGGCGGCGGCGTTCACACCCGCTGGGACTAAATCTCTGCTGGGGCGCTACCGCGCTTCGCGCTACTTGAGCGCGGTTTGTTGCTTCCGGACCCGCACTGATGCGCCTCGCCTTCATGGGAACCCCCGACTTCGCCGTGCCGTCGCTGGCCGAGCTGATCGCCAGCGGCCATGAGGTCGTGGCTGTCTACAGCCAGCCGCCAAAGCCGCGGGGCCGGGGCCAGAAGCTGACGCCGTCGCCTGTTCACGCCTTCGCCGAGACCATGGGCCTGCCGGTGTTCACCCCCGCCTCGATGAAGGCCGCCGAAGCCATCGAGACCTTCCGCAGCCTCGAGGTCGACGCCGCCTGCGTGGTCGCCTACGGCCAGATCCTCAAGCCGGAGGTGCTCGACGCGCCACGCCTGGGCTGTTTCAACCTGCATGGATCCCTGCTGCCGCGCTGGCGTGGCGCGGCGCCGATCCAGCGGGCGATCATGGCCGGCGACCGGCAGACCGGCGTGCAGATCATGCGGATGTCCGAGGGGCTGGACGAGGGGCCGATCCTGCTGTCCGAAGTGCTCGACATCCGCCCCGACGACACCGCCGCCACCCTGGCGGAGCGGATGTCGCACATCGGCGCCAGCCTGTGGCCCCGCGCCCTGGCGGCGATCGGGCGCGGCGGCGTCGAGGGCGTGCCCCAGACCGGCGAACCGACCTACGCCCGCAAGATCACCCCGGCCGAGGCGCGGATCGACTGGACCCGTCCGGCGGCCGAGATCGACTGCCACATCCGTGGCCTGTCCCCCTTCCCCGGAGCGTGGTTCGAGGCGCCCGGGCCCGAGGACCCGATGCGGATCAAGGCGCTGATGTCGCGGGTGTCCGGGCCGGGCGAGGGCGCTCCGGGCGAGGTGCTCGACGGCGGCCTGCGCGTGGCCTGCGGCGAAGGCGTCGTGCGGCTGCTGACCGTCCAGCGCCCGGGCAAGGCGGCGCAGCCGGCCGACGAGATGCTGCGCGGCTTCGCCATTCCGGCCGGGACCGTGCTGGCCTGATGCCCCGGTACCGGCTGACCCTCGAATACGACGGCTCGGGCTACAACGGCTTCCAGGCCCAGACTGACCAGCCGACGGTGCAGGGCGCGGTCGAGGCGGCGATCACCGCCTTCTGCGGCGAGACGGTGCGCATCGCCGCCGCCGGGCGCACTGACACCGGCGTGCACGCCACGGGGCAGGTCATCGGCGTCGATCTGGAGAAGGCGTGGCCGGCGAAAACGGTGATGAATGCGCTCAACGCCCACCTGGTCGACGAGGCCGTGGCGGTGCTGGACTGTGTCGAGGCGGCGCCGGACTGGCACGCCCGCTTCTCGGCCACGGGGCGGCGCTACCTTTACCGCATCCTGAATCGGGCCGGGCGCCCGGCGCTGGACCGGGGCCGGGTCTGGCATGTCAGGAAACCGCTCGACGCCGGGGCCATGCAGGCGGCGGCGCAGGCGCTGGTCGGCCTGCACGACTTCACCACCTTCCGCGACGTCGGCTGCCAGTCGAAATCGCCGCTGAAGACGCTGGACGTCGCCCGCGTCGAGCGGGTCGGGGAAGAGGTGCATCTGGTGTTCGAGGCGCGCAGCTTCCTGCATCGCCAGGTGCGGTCCATGACCGGCACGCTGGCGGAAGTCGGGCAGGGCCGCTGGGCCGTCGAGGACGTGGCGCGGGCGCTGGAGGCAAGGGACCGGTCCGAATGCGGGACCGTGGCGCCGTCGGACGGCCTCTACCTGACCGGGGTCAGCTACTAGCTCCCGTCGCGACGCCCGGACGCCGCGGCGGCGATCCGGGACGGCGTGCGTCTAGTTCTTGGCGCTCTCGGCGCCCGAGGTCACCGCGTCGCCGGCGGCGCGGACATCACGACCGATACCCGAGATGGTGTTGCAGGCCGAGACCGCGATGGCGGCGGCGACGAGGCCGAGCGCGATGATCTTCTTCATGGGAATCCCCTTCGACGTTGAATGCCTCCGCTCGAACGCCAAGCGTGGCCGTGGGGTTGCATGGCCAAGTTTGGAGCCGTCTGCTAACCCGCCGGGATGACCCAGCAGCCACAGAATACCGCCGCCCGCCGCCTGGTCGAGACCCTCGTGATGAACGGGATCGACCGGGTCTTCTGCGTGCCGGGCGAGAGCTATCTGGCGGTCCTGGATGCGCTCGCCGACGTGCGCGACCGCATCCAGGTCATCGCCTGCCGCCACGAGGCCGGCGCCGCCAACATGGCCGAGGCCTACGGCAAGCTGACCGGCAAGCCCGGGGTGTGCATGGTCACGCGCGCCCCCGGAGCGACCCATGCCTCGATCGGCGTGCACACGGCGCATCAGGATTCCACGCCGATGATCCTGTTTGTCGGCCAGATCGCCCTGACCGACCGGGGACGCGGCGCCTTCCAGGAGGTCGACTATCGCGAGGTCTTCGGCGGCCTGGCCAAATGGGCCACCGAGATCGAGAGTCCGGAGCGCACCGTCGAGGTGGTCGAGCGCGCCTTCGCCACGGCGCTGCAGGGCCGCATGGGGCCGGTGGTCATCGCCCTTCCCGAGAACATCCTGCACGCCGACGGCGGCCCGGCCCCGGTCCGGCCGGTGACGCCGGCGAAGGCGGCGCTGGACCCGGCCTTCGTCACAGCCGTGCGGGAGCGGCTGGCGGCGGCGGAGCGCCCGCTGCTGGTGCTGGGCGGCTCCGGCTGGAGCGAGGACGCCGCCGCCGCCCTCGGCGACTGGGCCGAGCGGCTGGGTCTTCCGCTGGCCCTGTCGTTCCGGCGCAAGGACCTGGTCTCCAACGACCGGAGCAACTACGCCGGCGACCTCGGCCTCGGCTGCAATCCGAAGCTGATGGCGCGGGCGAAGAACGCCGACCTGATCCTCGCGGTCGGCGCGCGGCTCGGCGAGAACCCGACGCAGGGCTACACCCTGTTCGAGCGCGCCCGCACCGCCGAAACCCTGATCCACATCCACCCCGGCGCCGAGGAACTGGGCCGGGTGTGGACGCCGCTGATGAGCGCGACGGCGGACAACTCGCTGGCCGCGCTGGCGCTGGCCGGGATCGACCCAGGCCGGACCTGGCATGACGAGGCGGCGGCGGCCCACGCCGACTACCACGCCTTCTCGACCCCCGTGCCGGTGACCGGGGCGGTCAACATGAGCGAGTGCATGGCGCACCTCGCCGAGGTGCTGCCGGCCGACGCCATCGTCACCAACGGGGCGGGCAATTTCGCCGCCTGGCTGCACCGCTTCTACCGCCACCGCGCCTGCCGCACCCAGTTGGCGCCGACCTCGGGGGCCATGGGCTACGGCTACCCCGCCGCCCTCGCCGCCAAGAGCGTCCACCCCGACCGCGACGTCATCTGCATCGCCGGCGACGGGGACTATCTGATGACCGGGCAGGAGATCGCCACGGCGGTCCAGTACGGCATCAACGTCGTCGTGGTGGTGGTCGACAACGGGACCTACGGCACCATCCGCATGCACCAGGAGGGCCACTATCCGGGCGCCGACCGGGTCATCGCCACAGACCTGAGGAACCCCGACTTCGTCAAATACGCCGAGGCGTTCGGCGCCTTCGGCGTGCGCTGCGAGCGGACGGAGGACTTCCCGGCCGCGCTGGCGGCGGCGCGGAACGCCGGGTGCCCGGCGCTCGTTCACCTGATAACCTCGGCCGAGGATATCGCACCGAACCGCACCATCACCGGCCTGAGATCCCGATAAGGAGCCGTCATGCGCGTCCTCGCCCCCCTCGCCGCCGCCCTGTGCCTGCCTCTGACGGCCTGCGCCACGCCGGACGCGCCGCCGCCGCCCACGGCCGACAACGGCAACGACTGCGCCGTCATCGCGGCCGTGGCGAAGGAGCATTATCGTTTCAATGCCGCCGACAACGTCCCCCCGCCTCTGTGGCTGGACGGCGAGGGCTCGGGGTGGGCGCCGAATTGCGACTGGAGCCGCCATGGGCTCAGCTTCCCCACGACGTTCGATCCCGACGACCGGCCCCAGCCGCAGCGCGTCCAGTGGGTGTCGTTCAAACAGCCCCGCTACGACGGCCGCGGCGCGGTCATCGAGACCGGCATCCTGCATGGCCCGCTCGCCGGCATGGGCTACGAATGCCGCGTCATCTCCGGCTTCGCCGGCTGGACCGTCGGCGAGTGCAAGAACACCTGGATCTCGTAGCGCACGGGCGGTGACGCAGGCGGCGCGCCCGCCTATGTTCGCCGCATGACCGACACCGCCGCTGAATCCCCCGACCGCCCGCTGACCCAGGACGGCCCCGCGCTGCGGCTGTGGATGATCGACGCCTCGGCCTACATCTTCCGCGCCTACCACGCCCTGCCGCCCCTGACCCGCAAGTCGGACGGCCTGCCCGTCGGCGCGGTGCAGGGCTACTGCAACATGCTGTGGAAGCTGATCCGCGACATGAAGGGCGCCGACGGTCCGACCCATCTCGTGGCCATCTTCGACCACTCCGAGAAGACCTTCCGCAACACCCTGTACGACCAGTACAAGGCCAACCGCTCGGCCCCGCCCGAGGACCTGATCCCGCAGTTCCCGCTGGTCCGGCGCGCCACCGCCGCCTTCGGCGTCCACTGCGTCGAACTGCCCGGCTACGAGGCCGACGACCTGATCGCCACCTATGCCTGCAAGGCCCGCGACGCGGGCGGCGAGGCGGTCATCGTCTCGTCCGACAAGGACCTGATGCAGCTGATCGGCCCCTCTGTGGTCATGTGGGATCCGATGAAGGATCGTCGCCTGGCCGAGGACGCGGTCATGGAGAAGTTCGGGGTGACTCCGGACAAGATGATCGACCTGCAGGCCCTGATCGGCGACAGCGTCGACAACGTCCCCGGCGCCCCCGGCATCGGCCCCAAGACCGCGGCCCAGTTGCTCGACGAATACGGCGATCTGGACACGCTGCTGGCCCGCGCCGGCGAGATCAAACAGCCCAAGCGGCGCGAGACCCTGATCAATTTCCGCGACCAGATCCTGCTCAGCCGCGAGCTGGTGACCCTGACCTGCGACGCCCCCGCGCCCGAGCCGATCGACGACTTCGCCGTCCGCGATCCCGATCCCGAGGTCCTCGCCGCCTTCCTCGACGAGATGGAGTTCCGTTCGCTGCGCACCCGCGTCGGCGACGGCAAGGCCCCGGCCCGCGACGGCACCGCCTTCGTCGCCCGGCCGAAACCCCTGTCGGCCCCGGTCATCAGCCCTCGCTACGCCCCCGCCGCGCCGACCGCCCCGGTCGAGGGCCAGGGCTTCGATCCCGAGGCCTACCGCTGCATCCAGACGCTGGAGGAGCTCGACGCCTTCATCGCCCGGGCGACGTTGGCCGGGGTGGTCGGCTTCGACACCGAGACGGACGCGCTGTCCGCCACCCATGCCGGGCTGTGCGGGGTGTCGCTGGCCATCGGGCCGAACGACGCCTGCTATGTGCCGCTGACCCATGAGCACGCCCCGATGGCCGGCGCGGGCGGGCTGGACTTCGGGGGGGAGACCGACCAGCGGGAGCCCCTGACCCAGATCCCGAAGGCCGAGGCGCTTACACGTTTAGCGGGAATTCTGGAGAATCCGGCGGTTCTGAAGGTCGTGCAGAACGGCAAGTACGATCTGGCGGTGATGGCGCAGCGGGGCATTCGCGTCGCGCCGATCGACGACACCATGCTGATGTCCTACGTGCTGGAGGGCGGGCTGCACGGGCACGGCATGGACGAGCTGGCCAGGCTGCATCTGGGGCACGAGCCGATCGCTTTCAAGAGCGTGGCCGGGACGGGCAAGGCCCAGAAATCCTTCAAGCACGTCGAGCTCAAACCGGCGACCTGCTACGCCGCCGAGGACGCCGACGTCACCCTGCGCCTGTGGCGCATCCTCAAGCCCCGGCTGGCGCAGGCCCGGCTGACCACGGTCTACGAGACCCTGGAGCGCCCCCTGCCCGCGGTGCTGGCCGACATGGAGCGGGCCGGCGTGCGCGTCGACCCCGGCAAGCTCAAACGCCTGTCGTCAGAGTTCGGCATGCGCATGGCCGAGCTGGAACAGCGCGCCCACGCCCTCGCCGGCCGCCCGTTCAACGTCGGCAGCCCGCGCCAGATCGGCGACATCCTGTTCGGCGAGATGGCCCTGCCCGGCGGCAGGAAGACCGCCAGCGGCCAGTGGGGCACCGAGGCCTCGGTCCTCGAGGAACTCGCCCTCACCCACGAACTGCCGCGCGTCCTGCTCGACTGGCGCCAGCTGGCCAAGCTCAAGGGCACCTACACCGACGCCCTGATCGAGGCCGCCGACCCCCAGACCGACCGCGTCCACACCAGCTACCAGCTGGCCGCCGCCACCACCGGCCGCCTCGCCAGCAGCGACCCCAACCTGCAGAACATCCCGATCCGCACCGAGACCGGCCGCCAGATCCGCCAGGCCTTCATCGCCGCCCCCGGCCATGTGCTGATCAGCGCCGACTACAGCCAGATCGAGCTGCGCCTGCTGGCCCACATCGGCGACATCCCCGAGCTGAAGCGCGCCTTCGCCGCCGGCATCGACATCCACACCGCCACGGCCAGCGAGATGTTCGGCGTCCCCGTCGACCAGATGGACCCCGAGACCCGCCGCCGCGCCAAGGCGATCAACTTCGGCATCGTCTACGGCATCAGCGCCTTCGGCCTGGCCGCCCAGCTCAACATCGACCAGGGCGAGGCCGGCGCCTACATCAAGACCTATTTCGAGCGCTTCCCCGGCATCCGCGCCTATATGGACCGGACCCGGGGCCTGGTGCGCGAGCAGGGGTTCGTCGAGACCTGCTTCGGCCGCCGCATCCACATCCCGGCCATCCACTCCAAGTCGGGGGCCGAGCGCCAGTTCGGCGAACGCGCCGCCATCAACGCCCCCATCCAGGGCGCCGCCGCCGACATCATCCGCCGGGCCATGGTGCGCATGCCCGGGGCGCTGGAGGCCGCGGGCCTCTCAACCCGCATGCTGCTGCAGGTCCACGACGAACTGGTCTTCGAGGCTCCGGAGGGGGAGGCCGAACGCGCCATCCCGGTGATCAAACGGGTGATGGAAGGGGCGGCGGAACCGGCCGTGGCGCTGACGGTGCCGCTGGTGGTGGAGGCGCGGGCGGCGGCGAACTGGGACGAGGCGCACTGAGGTTCTGCGCCGCCGTGGACTTACGCCCGTCCGCGTGGTCGGATGCCTTTCGGGACGGGGGACGCCATGAAGCGAACATCGACGGTTTTGGGGCTGGCGGCGATACTGACGGCCGTCGGCGGGGCCGCGGCGGCGCAGGAGCAGTCCAATCCCTACTGGTCCAGTCCCGTGCAGCAGGACCTGGCCGGAAAACTCTATCCGGGCTTCGCGGCCCTGCTCGGGGAGAGCGGCCGCGTGAGGTTGCTGTGTCCCATCCAGGCTGACGGCCATCCGTATCTCTGCGAGGTCGTCGACGAGGCGCCGCGCGGACTGGGCTTCGGCGCGGCGGCGAGGGTCGTGGTGGCCAGCGCCGAAGTCGGCGCGGCGCGCCGTGACGGGGTGGTCGTCCCCAGCCGGATCCAGACGGCGGTCCGCTTCCGGATGCCGGACCGGCGCGCGCCCTATGGCGGCTGGACGGGCCCCGAACCCACGCCCGCCACCCTGGCGCTGGCGCGGGAGATGGTCGAGGAAAGGGTGGGCGCCGAAGGGCTGCCGCCGGTCTATCGCGAGCAGATGCTTGACGGGCTGGACCATGACCGCCGGGCGGTCGTGACCCCGTGGCTCGACGAACTGTTCCCCCGCGACGCGGCGCGCGAGAAGGCCGTGATGGCCATCCAGATGGCGCGCCTGTTCGATGAGGCGCAGCTGCGCCGCCTCCGCGCCGGCGCCCCGGTCGACTGGCCGTCGGAGGCGGAATTTCTCGCCGCCTGCCCCGATCCCACCCCGGCCGACCTGGCCGCGATGGAAGAGCTGCGGCGACGATACTGTGAGCGGTACGAGTGCGGGGTGGATGCGATGGCGCCGGTCGGGTGACGGGCGGGCGACCGAGGTCGCGCGGGCGCCGCTGCAGGTCCACGACGAACGGGTGTTCGAGGCTGGAACGGGAGGCGGAGCGCGCCATCCCGGGGATCATGCGGGTCATGGAGGGGGCGGCGGAACCGGCCGTGGCGCTGACGGTGCCGCTGGTGGTGGAGGCGCGGGCGGCGGGGAATTGGGACGAGGCGCACTAGCGAGCATCAGATGATCACCGCAGCGTCAATTTGGGCTGCGATGGTCGCTGAAACTTCGGCATGCAGGTCTACCTCAGCGTCCCCTGCGTCGATCTCAATGATCAGCGAATAACGGGCTCGGGGTAGAGCGTCATCTTGCCGAAGCTTGGATTTCCACCATCCAGCAACAGGGTGAACCGCAACAATGCTTCGACGCGCGAGGTCACTTGCCGGGCAAGTCAGTTCGTCGATGTGCAGAGATCCGACATCGCGCCTTCGACTGCCGAAACGCCAGCCGTCATCATCACCCCCACCCGCAAGCGGTGTTTGACCATCATCGACTTGCGCTGCTGCGTTTATACGGACTGAAAAGTCTTGGGGACCTTCGTTGGCACGGTTCAATTTGAACCGAAGGCCATGCGAGGCATACTGCAGCTTACGCCCTCTTGCCGCTTCCGCTGGATTGGGCTCCACGAAAGTGGATAGCGCAATACGAAGGGTAACTGGGTGATTGCCTAGCCGCCTAAGTTCTTCCATGGGCCACGGAAGCTGATGAAGCTTGATCTCGTTATGAACCGCAGGGGCGCCTCTCGTTTCTGAATGGGCGTACGGGGTAATCCGATCCTCCGCGATCAAAGTGATTGCGCTCCGTGAACTCTTCAATGCTCTTTGCAAATCTGGAACGCCGTATCCGTATCGTTTGAACAGAAGCTCAAAGTCTCCTTTTGCCGGTTCGGCCGGCAAATGAGAAAGCATTGGATTGGTCCAGCGTGCTGACGCGACTAACAGCGCGCGGATCGTCTCGGGCCATCGGTCCGGGTAGTCCGACCATACGGTCGCGGCCATACGCGCTGCTAGCGCGCAAGCCGCGCTAGTTGCCTCAAAAGTCGTGAACAATCGCTCCGCTGGTTGGTTATGCGTCGTCAGCAGGCTTAGATCGGCACAGGACAAAGCCGGAGGCAGATTGTCCAAGACCAGGTTGCCACCTTCAAGAACGATGTCTGGCTTTAGAGGCCAAGTCGAATTCCAGGAAGCCGTTTTGCTGAATGGCGAGAGCTCTCCAGCGGGTGCCAAGGGAGCCCCTGCCATGTCTGGACCGAGAATGGATTTGTCCGTGCTGGCGCCGACGGTGATCGGATTCCAAGCTTGCGCCGGAGATTCAAGCTCCTCGGCCTCTCCGTCGCAGACGGCGTGATAATTGGCGGTAACATGCTGATCGGATTTGACGTTACCGGCGGCAATCACAAACAGTCGTCCAGCTTTCCTATCTCCAGAGCGACCGGAGCAAAGCTGATCAAGTTCGGTCGACCAAGACGTCGGTGCCCCATCGTGCGGATGGTCGTCAGCCGTGCTGGAAGCCAACGTAAAGACGCGGTGACGCTGGTTAGCGGCTTCAACGGCGTTCACGCCTCTGCGCGTGATCGCACCAAGCAGATGATGATGATTGACGCCAGCATCAGGGATTACCTTGGCCGACTCCAGCCGGTGCTTGACGCTAATAGGTCCCACGCTGTGGAGCGCTATCGACAGATCGCCAAATGTCGCAATTCCGGCCATGCCGGTTCCGTGCCCGTTAAGATCGCCTAAGTCCCAAGCGGGATCTGCGGCGTGCCGATCGGTGCCTGAGAGAACCGGGGCGAGCAAGGGATGCCCCAAGCTGATTCCGGTATCCAAAAGCGTTACGTAGGGCTGTGCCGCATCATCGTCGAATTGGGCTCGCTCCAAGAGCTCGTCTGCCCAATCCGCCTGTTCGGGAACCGGCAGGCTGTCGAAAAAGTCGCTGGTGGTCGCCGGCTTTGCAAGGGCTCGAACATGCGGTGATGACGCAACTAAAGGAGCCAGTGTTGCTCGGCTGGCTGTTACCCGCAGAACGGTCTGCTCTGGGAAATCTAATCGGTCAGCCGCTACATGAACGCCTGCGGCACCAGCGGAAACAACGAAAGCCTCAACACCGTCATTGGCTACCCATACCTCCCAATCGACTGCCGCTGCAGTCTCCGGAAACTTCGCTCTTGACCCTCGCCAAAGGGCGCGAAGTGTCGCGCGCTCAAGCCTAGCGATACTCTGCGCTAGGTCCGCGTTTTTTGGACGTCCGGTTCTTGTGTCCTCGTCGCGGAACTTCTCAACCTTGGTTTTCAGCTTTGCCAACCCATCCCGAGGGGCAAAAAAGACGAGGCTCGGCGCATCGTCAGGTCGTGAGGAAGATGGTTCGACGCTAAGGAGCGTTAGCCCGGACTTATTGAACTTTTCCGCGTCAATGACTTCGCCTGGACGACCCACGAGGGAGATATAGACCCCGGCTGAGTCCCTGGCGGGTGTGAGGTCATCGATATTCTGGAGGATCGACGCCGCGTGGGCCCGTCGATTTAGAACATCGCTAGGACGTCGTCCGCCGCCGGTTTGAACCGGTCGAAACCTTTGAGCTTCCCCGCTGAGAGGGACGAGGAGATGCGGGAGGTTTCTTGGAGCCATTTGGAGTGCCGATCAGCTGTAGTGCGCGCCGACGCTCGAAGGACTCGAGCAGCACTGTAGGGGAAATCTCATCTGCGCCAGACAACACTGTCCGACGCGCCGCGTCCTCAGTGGCGCGGACGAGATCGGCGGGGGACAGCCCACGAGCGTTCTCTGCGATCTCAGTCCAACGGACTTGAGTTGTGTCAAAGCTTCTGAGGCGGCGACGGACGGTTTCAACAATATGTTCATCGCTGGGCTGTTCATACCGAAGCACTAGGTCAAACCGACGGAGGATGGCGGAATCCAACAGCTCGGGCAGATTGGTCGTGGCGATCAAAAGTGACGGACCGGGGTCTTCCTCTAAGAACTGCAAGAAAGAGTTCAGAATCCGCCTTGCCTCCCCTACGTCGTTTCCTCCCGTGCGTGCGCCGGCTAGCGCATCGATCTCATCAAACAGATACACCCCTCGAGTAGTTCGGATTGCATCGAATATCAACCTGAGCTTGCTAGCGGTTTCTCCGAAGTGCTTACTGATTAAGCCGTGGAGGAGCACCGAGAACATCGGCAACTTTAACTCGCCGGCCAAGGCGGCAGCGGTCATGGTCTTGCCCGTGCCCGGAGGGCCGGCAAGAAGGAGCCGCCGGCGAGGGTGCAGCCCGCGCGCCTCCAATCGATCTCGCTGACGCGTTTCCACAATGATATGCCGCAACTCGTCTTGAAGATTATGGGGCAGTACGAGTTCTGCCAGACGTGTCTTTGGGTAACTCGCGCCGATTAGCTCAGCGAGTTCACCTCTAGGTGTCGCGAGCAAAGGCGTTCGATCAGTAGCAGGGGGCGGTGGCGTTCGGCCCGCGTCTGCCCACGCTCGTAGCTGATCGGCAAGTTTCTTATGACCCTTCTGCTCTTCAGCAGCGGCGAGCTGAATCGCGAGGTCGAAGAAGCGCGCTTCATCACCTTCCGCATGACTCTTTATGAGCCCGATAAGTTGCTGTGCCGAGGCCATAGATCGAGGTTAACAGAACAAAGGTTGATGGGTTGTTCCCGCCAGAGTTTAGCCTGACCGCGCCAAATTCCATACGACGAACTCGCGGCCTCCGGCGGTTACCTACAGGGATCTGAACGACCCGGAGAGGACGGCCACCCCACCCGCCTCAGCTCGATCCGCGCCGCCTGCTGGAGGATGGCGCCGGGGGAGAGGCGCTCGATCTCGGCCAGAAGGGCGCCGATGCCGGCGCGGCCGTCGGCGCTGGTCAGGTCGAGGCCCTGGAGGCCCTCCAGCAGGCGGGCGGCGAGAAGGCGGGCGGCGGGGTCGGCTTCGGGGGGCCGGGGCGGCGGCAGGGGCATGAGGGAACTCCGTGAACTGATGGCCGACCCGGGAGGGAGTTAGCCCCGCGGGGGGCGCGGGGGCAAGGGGATGTTCGCGGTTTGTTCAGGGTATCCACAGGGGGGTGAGCGCGGGGGTCACCTCTCCATTCGCGTCAGGCGAATGGGGAGGACAGATCGGCGCGCCGGCGACGATCAGGAGGGGGCGGCGCAGGCGGCGGGACGTCGGGCGCCAATCACCCTCGGCCGGCGCCGCCCCCTCCTGACCGCTGCGCGGTCTGTCCTCCCCATCGGCCTTCGCCGATGGGGAGGTGAGCGTGACGCTGTGCCGGCAATCCGGGGGATTATAGTCGGGTTGGGGGGATATTCTTCCAGCTTTCCCGTCGCTTCGCCTTTTCTGGACGCGGTTTGTCCGCCGCAGGAAGCGGCGGGCGCAGACTCCCGCGCATGGGCAAGCCGAGCAGACATTCAGACGAGACGTGGGACGCGGCCTTCGAGCGGGAGAAGGCGGGGGCGCGGCGGGGCGATCTGGCGGTCGAGCTGGGGGTGTCGCTCAGCACGATGAACTGGCAGGCGAAGAAGCGGGGGCTGAAGCGCGGGGTGACGCCGGGGTGGGTGGACCGGCGGCGGCGGCCGGAGGGCGGCTGGCCGGCCGACCACGTGTTCCATCAGGGCCGCGCCCGGATGACGCCGCGGCGGTGGGACGAACTGCTGGCGCGCTATGTGGCCGGGGAGGCGATCGAGGCGCTGGCGCTGGAATATGGCGTGGCGGAGGCGACCATCTCGCGCCAGGCGGAGGAGCGGGGGATGCGCAAGATGGACCGGCCGGAGGCGGTGTACCGGCCGCGCGGGCCGACGGCGGCGGCGCCCGGGACGGGGGTGGCGACGGCGGGACGGGCGGGGCTGGCGTTCGACTGGGACCCGGACGACCCGCTGGCCAGCGCGGCGGCGCTGACGGCGCTGGAGACGGCGGCGGCGAGGGAGGGGCGGGCGGCGGACTTCCTGACCCTGAGGCGGATGCGGCGGGCGGCGGGGCTGAAGGCGGCGAGGAGGCGCGGGCCGCGGCCGGAGATGAGCTTCGAGTTCAAGCCCGACGATCCGACGGCGACCTATGGGTCGATCCTGAACGCCATGCTGCGGGCGATGTACGACCAGCGCGACGACGACTTCCGCGAGCTGGAGCGGCTGCTGAGACAGACGGAGCGGATTTTTCGGGACGGGGAGCTGTGGGCGCGGCGCTGACGCCCGCGGCGCGACGGCCGCCCTCCCCATCGGGGGAGGGAGAGTGCTAAGGGCCGCCCATGAAGGCTGAACACGTGGATGTGCTGATCGTCGGGGCGGGCGCGGCCGGGATGATGTGCGCCGTCGAGGCCGGGCGGCGCGGGCGGACCGTGCGGCTGATCGACCACGCGCGGGCGCCGGGGGAGAAGATCCGCATCTCGGGCGGGGGGCGGTGCAACTTCACCAATCTGGGGACCGGACCGGCGAACTTTCTGGGGGAGAATCCGCGGTTCGCGACCTCGGCCCTGAAGCGGTTCACCCAGCACGACTTCATCAGGCGGGTGGATAAGGCGGGGATCGCCTGGCACGAGAAGACGCTGGGCCAGCTGTTCTGCGACGACAGCGCGAAGCAGATCATCCGTATGCTGACGGACGACCTGCGCGAGGCGGGGGCGCGGCTGTCGCTGGGGGTGTCGGTCGAGCGGGTCGAACGCGTGGGCGACGGGTATGAGGCGGCGCTGTCGGACGGGTCGGGGGTGCGGGCGTCGTCGCTGGTGCTGGCCACCGGCGGCAAGTCGATCCCCAAGATGGGGGCGACGGGCTGGGCCTATGAGGCAGCGCGGGGGTTCGGGCTGAGGGTCACGGAGACGCGGCCGGCGCTGGTCCCGCTGACCTTCGAGGCCGGGCTGCTGGAGCGGCTGACGCCGCTGGCGGGGGTGGCGGTGGACGCGGTGGTCAGGGGCGGCGGGACCAGTTTCGCAGAGGCGATGCTGTTCACCCACCGGGGGCTGTCGGGGCCGGCGATCCTGCAGATCTCGAGCTACTGGCGCGAGGGGGAGGCGATCACGGTCAGCATGGCGCCGGGCGAGGACGTGTACGGACGGCTCAAGGCGGCCAAGGAGGAGAACGGCAAGCAGATGGCGCACACGGCGCTGGGACATATCGTGCCGCGCCGCCTGGCCGAGAGCGTCTGCGAGCGCGAGGGGGTGCAGGGCAAGCTGGCCGAGATCGGGGACAGGGCGCTGCGGCGGCTGGATGCGGCGGTCAACGGCTGGAGCGTCAAGCCGGTGGGGACCGAGGGCTACCGCACCGCCGAGGTGACCCTGGGCGGGGTGGCGACGGACCAGCTGGACCAGCAGACCATGGCGGCGAAATCCGTCCCCGGACTGTATGTGATCGGCGAGGCGGTCGACGTGACCGGCTGGCTGGGCGGCTATAATTTCCAGTGGGCGTGGTCGTCGGGCTGGGCCGCGGGGCAGGTCTGCTGATTTGTCGCGCTTGCGGGAACCGCCGGGCGGCCATAGCTCTTGATCAGCTTCACCAGAGAGAGACGCCCATGCCGCTGCTGATGTGCCCCAACGACAACGCCGCCATGCAGACGCTGGAGCGCGGCGGCGTCCAGTTCGACATGTGCCCGAACTGCCGCGGCGTCTGGCTGGACCGCGGCGAGCTGGAGAAGCTGATGGAGGCGGCGACCGCCGAGGGCCGCGCCTCGGCCGCCCCCGCCCCGCAGCAGCCCGCGCCCCAGCCCTATCCGCCGCAGGCCGCGCCGCCGCAGCCGTGGGGCCAGCAGCCGCCGCCGCAGCAGGGCTATCGCGAGCCGCCGCGCTACCGCGACGACGACTACAAATACCGCAAGAAGAAGCGCGACAGCATCTTCGACATTTTTGACTAGGCCGCGATCGGCGCCCCTTCGGGTCCTCCCGACCTGACGCGGCCTGATCAGGCCGCCAGACCGGCCGCCTTCATCAGTCCGCGGAGCGGCGCCAGGGTTTCCGGGGCGGCGGCGAGGGCGGCGCGGTTGTCGGGGGCGCGGAACAGCTTGACCGCCTCGACCCGGGCCCGGTCGGCGGCGGGGCCCTGCGGGGCGGTTTCGCCGGCGGCCATGCGCAGCAGCACCGCCAACTTCTGCTGCAGCGGGGCCGGCGAGCGGGCCAGCATGGCCGTGATCCGGGCCTCGGCCTCGACGGCTCCGCCGACCGAGCCGATGGCGGTGACGATCTCGGCCTCGTCGCGCTCGGACAGGCCGCAGCCGCGCACGGCCCGGACCAGGCCGGCCAGCACGCCCAGCTTCTGGGCCGCGGTCTGGTCGGCGGAGGCGGCGCGCATCTCGCTCTCGAAGCGCAGCGAACCGACGCAGGCCGACAGCCACCGGGCGGCGGCGCGCTTGTTGGCCAGGCCGGTGACGTTCTCGCACAGCCGGGTCAGGGCCTCGGCCTCGCACAGCACGGTGGTGCAGGGCTTCACATAGGCGGCGACGAAATCGGCGGTGACGAGCGCCTTGGAGCGTTCGTTGAAGGCCGACTGGACCTCTTCCAGGGTCAGCAGGCGTCCGGCGGTCGCCGTCAACGTCATGGCCAGGGTGCGCAGGATGTCGATCTCGCCGGCGGCGTCGTTGGGGCGCAGGCGACGCGGGCTCATCAGCTCGCGCACCACCATGCGCGCCAGCGAGGCCGACAGCAGCGGGAACTGCCCCGACGCCACCCGCTCGCCCAGCCGGGCGGCGGGCCCGTCGACGACCGGCACCTGCAGCGCCAGCCGGGGGTCCTGGGCGATCAGGGCCGTGACCTCGCGCGGCGCCACCATCCGCACCACGGCGGCGAGCGAGGCGCCCTGGTCGAGGGCCGGACCGAGCACGTCGGCCAGGTTGGTCCGGGCGGCGAACAGCTCGCACATCACCTGTTCGATCGGCACCATGACCATGGCGTGCGGCGGGCCGTCCATCGGCGCGCGCTCGGCGAGATCCATCAGGCGATCCAGCCGGGCCCGGCCGCCGCGCACCCCCTTCAGGGCGCCCGAGACGACGCCGCCCATGATGAAGGCGCGGTCGGACTGGCCGGCCAGCCGGTGGGCCAGATCGGCGAGCGAATGGTTCTCGAGATCCGGAAACTGGTTCTTGCGCCCCGCGAACAGCAGGCGCTCGATCGTGCGGTCGGCGAGCTTCTGGTAGTGGCGGACCAGATCGTGCACCGGCTGGCCCACGGCCTGGCTTTCGGGCACGGCGACCTTCTGGATGGCGTGCTGCAGTTCGACGCCGGACGCCTCGAGCTTCTCGGCCAGATCCGGCCGGTGCAGCAGTTCGAAGGCCGTCACGCCCTGGCGGTTCAGCCAGTCCTCGAGCACGCGGCTGATCAGCTCGCGCGCCGCGGGTGCGTAGAGGTCCTGGGGCGATCCGCAGCGCGGACCGGCGTCCTCGTCGGACACCACGCGCTTGCGCTGCACCTCGGGCGCGCCGCGGGTCAGGACCGTGACGCTGTTGAAGGCCATGGTGTCGGGGTCGAGCGTCTCCTTGGTGACGCGGACGGCCGCGGCCCGGTTGTCACTCAGCAGTTCCTCGGCCGTCTCGATCGCGTTGGCGCGGTCCTCCGTCGCCATCTGGAGGCTCCAGGGCGCGGGCGCTGTCTTGCGGATATAGACTTCGTAATGGACGGGGCCGGCCATGAAACGCTCGCACAGATGAACCCCGATCATGACAGCAAGGCTTTAAGGGCGGGTTTCATTGCGCATTCAGGCGCGGCGGCCCATTTTATCGCCGTAATCTCACCCAGTTGATTTAGAACGGTTACGCTTGCCGCGCGTTGAGTGCGGGAATGCGAAGCCTGCAAGGAGAGCGCCTTGGCCAACATCACCCTGGTCGATGACGACGAAAACATCGTGGCGTCCGTCTCGCTGGCGCTGGAAAGCCATGGGCACAAGGTCACCGCCTGGCACGACGGCGCGACCGGTCTGGAGGCGCTGGAGTCGAATCCGCCCGATCTGGCGATCCTCGATGTGAAGATGCCCCGGATGGACGGGATGGAGGTGCTGCGCCGTCTGCGCCAGACCTCGCAGATTCCGGTCATCATGCTGACCTCGAGGGACGAGGAGATCGACGAGATTCTCGGCTTCAACCTCGGCGCCGACGACTACATCCACAAGCCGTTCAGCCAGCGGCTGCTGATCGAGCGGGTCAAGGCGCTGCTGCGGCGCACCGGCGCGGACGGGGGGGAACCGGAGCCCTCGGGCGACACCTCGACCAAGGCCATAAAGCGCGGCAAGCTGTCGATGGACCCGGCCCGGCACGAAAGCACCTGGGACGGCAAGCCGGTGAAGCTGACGGTGACGGAATTCCTGCTGCTGCAGGCGCTGGCCCAGCGGCCCGGCTTCGTGAAGAGCCGCGACAACCTGATGGACGCCGCCTACGACGACCAGGTCTATGTCGATGACCGCACCATCGACAGCCACGTCAAGCGGATGCGTAAAAAGTTCCGGGTCGTCGATCCCGAGTTCGACGCGATCGAGACCCTGTATGGCGTCGGATATCGATACCGCGAAAGCTGAGCCGGCCGATCCGGCCGACGACGACCGCCCGCGCCGCCCCAAGCGGTTCGGCGGCTCGCGGCTGGGCGGGTTCATCCTCGCGCTCAACCTGCTCAGCCTGCTGATCCTGTTCGTCGGGGCGCTGGTGCTCAACGAATGGAGCCGCGGCCTGATCGAGGCGCGCCAGGAGACGCTGGAGGCGCAGGCGGAGCTGCTGGTGCAGGTTCTGGGAGAACCCCAGATCGGCGTCACCCGCGGCGAGCCGACGCCCTATCTCGATCCCATCGAGGCCAGCCGCTGGCTGCGCGACAACTTCATCCCGGAGGGCCAGCGCGCCCGGCTGTTCGATGTCGACGGCATCGTGGTGGCCGACAGCTACCTGGTGACCGAGGCCATTCCCGGCGAGCCGCTGCCCCCGGCCCTGCCCGCCGGCAGCCCGCCGGCTGTTCCCGACGCCCGGGAAACCGTGCGCGACGCCCGCGAGATCGAGCAGGCCCGCAGGGCCCTGGCCGAGGAAGTCGAGACGGCGCTCGAGGGCCGGTCGTCCGCGACCCTGCGGATGTCGGAGAGCGGCGACCGCGTCGTGTCGGTGTCCATCCCCGTGCGCCATGTCGAACAGGTCCTGGGCGTGCTGACGCTGGAGGCCGCCGACGTCGACGAGACCCTGGCGGCGCAGCGGCTGGCGCTGATGCCGTTCGCCCTGGTGGCGCTGTTCGTGAACCTGCTCGGCTCGCTGCTGCTGCACCTGTTCGTGGCGCGGCCGGTGATGCGGCTGTCGGCGGCGGCGGACGCGGTGCGGCTGCAGCGGGCCCGGGCCATCTCCCTGCCCGACCTCGATCACCGCAAGGACGAGATCGGCGATCTGGCCCGCTCGCTGGAGACCATGACCGAGACCCTGTCGGACCGGATGGACGCCATCGAACGGTTCGCCGCCGACGTGGCCCACGAGATCAAGAATCCGCTGACCTCGATCCGCTCGGCGCTGGAGACCCTGCCGCTGGTCAGGACCGAGGCGCAGCGCGAAAAGCTGACGGCGCTGCTGCAGCAGGACGTGCGGCGGCTGGACCGGCTGATCACCGACATCTCGAACGCCTCGCGGCTGGACGCCGAGCTGAACCGCGACCGGCCGCGCGTCGTCGACCTGACCGTGCTGCTGAGCGAGATCGTCGGCGTCTACGAGGCCGCCATCACGCCGGACGGGGGGGTGCATGTGACCTTCGCCGCCCCGGCGACCGATCACGCCATGATCCGGGGCCGCGACGGTCCGCTGGGACAGGTGTTCCGCAACCTGATCGACAACGCCCGCTCGTTCAGCCCCCCGGGCGGCGTGGTGCGGGTGACGCTGTCGCGCGACGATATCGATCCCGACCAACCGGTGCGGGTGCGGGTCGAGGACGACGGGCCGGGCATCCCGCCCGAGAACCTGGAGACGGTCTTCGAGCGCTTCTACACCTCGCGGCCGCGCGGCACGGCCTTCGGGACCAACTCCGGTCTCGGCCTGTCGATCGTCAAACAGATCGTCGAGGCCCATGGCGGCCGGGTCTGGGCCGAGAACCGGCAAGGACCGGATGGCGAGATCGCGGGGGCTCGCTTCGAGGTCGCCCTGCCGGCCGCCCCGACGGGACGGCGACCATGACGGGAGCCTTGTCTTGAGCGGACGCCAGCCCCTGCACGGCACGGTCGCGGCGCGCTGGACGCCCGGCGTGGGCTGGCGCGCGGTGCTGATCACCGGACCATCGGCCGCGGGCAAGAGCGACCTGACGCTGCGGCTGATCGGGCGCGGATGGCGTCTTGTGGCCGACGACTACGCCCATGTGACCGCCTCGGGCGGCGCCCTGTACGCGGTCCCGCCCGAGACGATCGCCGGCCGGATGGAGGTGCGGGGCCTGGCCATCGTCCCCGTCTGCGCCCGCGGTCTGACGCGCGTGGTGCTGGCCGTCGAGTTGGTCGAGGAGCCGGTCGAACGGCTGCCTGAGCCCGCCGCGCGCATGGTGGATGGCGTGGCGTTGCCGGTGCTGCGCCTGAACGGATTCGAGGCTTCGGCGGTCGAAAAGGTCGCGGCGGCGCTCGCCCGGCTTTAACCCGGGACCGAGTTGGGCTATTCCGCGCGGCTTGCGGCCTGTCCATGGGACGGCCGGGACGCGGGGGCGCGAGCTTGGTGAAGCCTGCATGATCGGCCTGGTGATCGTCACCCACGGGGGTCTGGCCTCCGAATTCCTGTCGGCCATGGAGCACGTCGTCGGGCCCCAGCGGGGCGTCGCCGCCATCTGCATCGGGCCGGAAGACGACATGGAGCGCCGCCGCCGCGACATCGTCGACGCCGCCCGTGCGGTGGACGACGGCGACGGCGTCATCCTGCTGACCGACATGTTCGGCGGCACGCCGTCGAATCTGGCCATTTCGGTGATGGAGGAGACCCACGCCGAGGTCATCGCCGGCCTGAACCTGCCGATGCTGATCAAGCTGGCCAGCGTGCGCGGCCGCGAGCCGCTCGAGGCCTGCGTGGCCCACGCCCAGGACGCGGGGCGAAAATATATCTCGGTGGCCAGCTGGGTGCTGCAGGGCGAGAAATGAGCGACGCGGCGAGCGACGGGGCGGGACGGGCGGCGGCGACCGCCAACATCTGCAACACCCGGGGGCTGCATGCCCGGGCCAGCGCCAAATTCGTCAAACTGGCCTCGGGGTTCGACGCCGAGGTCCACGTCACCCGCGACGGCGTCACCGTCAACGCCCTGTCGATCATGGGCCTGCTGATGCTGGGGGCCGGCAACGGCTGCGGCATCGAGATCGTCGCCGAGGGGCCCGAAGCCGAGGCGGCGGTAGCGGCGCTGGCCGACCTGGTCGGGCGGCGTTTCGACGAGGATCAGTGACGAAAACGCCCCGTCCCCGATCAGGTCGGGGATGACGGGCGGTCGCGCGCTCAAGAAGCGAGCGACCGCGTCGCGAGCGTTGGCGTCCCGGAAGAATCCTACGGCGTCTCGGTGATCAGCAGGGCCGCCGCGGCGGTGCCGCCGCTGAAGGTGCCGATCCAGATGTCGTAGGTGCCGCTGGACGGCTGGTTGAAGCGGACCTCGGCGTCGCCGTCGCCCCAGCTGTCGTCGTCGCAGTACCAGCGGCCGTCCGGGCCGTTGATGATCAGGGTGGTGTCGGTCGACGAACGGGTGCGGAACACCAGCGGCAGCGAGCCGGCGCTGTAGGTGACCTCATAGTCCGGCGCGTCGGAGATGTCCCCCACGCAGGCGGCCGGCAGGTTGGTGTCCTTGTAGGCGTCGATCGATCCGCCGGCGGTCAGGTTGACCCGGTGGGGATCCGGCGTGAAGCCCACGTTGAGGCGGATCTCGCCGAAGTTGGCGGTCAGGCCGGCGTTCTGGGCGACCGCGAGGCCGGGCGCGGCGAGTGCGGCGGTGAGCGCCAGCGCGCTGATGAGACGTTTCATGGTGATTCCCCCGATTGAGTTCGTGTTGCTCAGCCCGGGATCGACTGCACGCCAATCCCGGACCTTCGTCAAGCTGACAGAACGGCGTTGTCAGGTTTCGTGGGAAGGTGTGGCCCAGAGCCGACGCCGCGCGAAAGCGTGGCCGGAGCCAGACTTCAGGTAACGCTCGAACGCCGTTGCCTGCGAAACGTCGCTGAACGCCACATAGGTGACGAGTCGCCAAGGCCGGTACTTCGAGGTGTGTTTTGATTGGCCGCCATTGTGAGAGGCCAGCCTGGCCGGCAAGTCCGTTGTAAGGCCGACGTAGCGCTGTCCGTCCCGGCCCTCAATCAAATAGACGTAGTGCATGGGCCCCTCCCATCGAAGCACATCCTGCTTCACGGGGGGATGCCTGCCAATCCTCAAGGTGGAGCAGCCCTCCTTCGCCAAGGCTTCGGAGGGCATCCTGCTTCGCGCTACCGGACCTGTCCTGCGAAGCGCGTCAGCGCGAAGCAGGATGGTGGAGCCGAGGGGAGTCGAACCCCTGACCTCGTCATTGCGAACGACGCGCTCTACCAACTGAGCTACGGCCCCGTTTCCGGGTTCAGGCGAGGGCGCGACATACGAGCGGGGGCCCGGTGGTGTCAACGGTGTTCGACGCCGATCGGGCTCCGGGCGCCGCGAATCCTTGGACAGGCTCGCGCGACGCACGCTAGAAGTCGGAAATATTCGGGAGCGATCGATTCATGGGTTACGCCATCGTCTGGCTGGTCAACACCGTCCTCGGGCTCATGACCTGGGCCATTATCATCTCGGCCATCATGAGCTGGCTGTTCGCCTTCGACGTGATCAACCACCGCAACCGGTTCGTCAGCCAGATCGCCACGGTCCTCGACGCCATCACCGCGCCGATCCTGGCGCCGTTCCGGCGGGTCATTCCGCCGCTGGGCGGGCTGGACATCAGCCCCATCGTGGCGCTGCTGGCGATCCATTTCCTGCGTATCCTGTTCAACCGGATGAGCGCGCCCTTCCTGATCCAGATGCTCGGCTGAGCGTGGCCCGCGGGCGACAGGACGCGCCGCCCGGGACGCCGCGCGGCGCACGGCGCTTGCGTGGCGCGGCGACCGTCCTAAGGTGCCGCTCCGTTCGGGCCTCGCGCCCGCCAGTTCACCGGACTTCATGACCACGATCCGATCAGTCGCCATCGTTGGCGCGGGCCAGATGGGGGCGGGCATCGCCCAGGCCGTCGCCGCGGGCGGCTACGACGTGCTGCTCCATGACGCCGCGCCCGAGCGCGTGCCGCAGGCCCAGGGGGCGATCGCCGCCAGCCTCGCCCGGCAGGTGGCGCGCGGACTGACCAGCCAGGGGGAGGCCGACGCGGCCGTGGCCCGGATCCGTCCGGCGAAATCCCTGGCCGAGGCGGCCAAGGCCGATCTGGTCATCGAGGCGGCCGTCGAGGACGAGGCGGTCAAGAAGGCCATTCTCGCCGATCTTGTCCCGCATCTGGGGCCGGACACCCTGCTGGCCTCGAACACCTCGTCGATCTCGATCACCCGGCTGGCCTCGGCGACCGACCGGCCCGACCGGTTCATCGGCCTGCACTTCATGAAGCCGGCGCCGGTGATGAAGCTGGTCGAGATCATCCGCGGCATCGCCACCTCGGCCGAGACCTACGACACGGCCGTGGCCTTCGCCGAAAGCCTGGGCAAGACCACCACCAACGCCGAGGACTTCCCGGCCTTCATCGTCAACCGCATTCTCGTGCCGATGATCAACGAGGCGATCTACGTCCTCTACGAGGGGGTCGGGAACGTGGCGTCGATCGACAAGGCGCTGAAGCTGGGCGCCAACCATCCGATGGGGCCGCTGGAGCTGGCCGACTTCATGGGGCTGGACGTCGTGCTGGCGATCATGAACGTGCTCTACGAGGGGCTGGCCGACAGCAAATACCGGCCCTGCCCGCTGCTGGTGAAATACGTCGAGGCCGGCTGGCTGGGGCGCAAGTCCGGCCGCGGCTTCTACGACTATTCCGGCGAGACGCCGGCTCCGACCCGATGATCCGCCGGCTCGAGACGCCGGAGGACTTTCCCGGCCAGACCCGGGTGACGTGGCGGCGCGAGCCGCACCGTATCGTGCTGGCGGCGATTCTCGGGGGGCTGTGGCCGCCGCTGATCATCACCCTGCCGCTGTGGCCGCCGAGGAACTGGCTGCCGGGGCTGGAGATCGACTGGCGCCTGACGGTGCTGTTCATCGGCCTGCTGGCCGTGCCCGGCGGCCTGTGGCTGCTGGACAAGGAGCGGCGGCTGACCGGGCGGCCGGCGACGCGGCTCGGGGTGATCTGGCGCTTCATGTTCTACGGCGGCCTGCTGGCCGCGGGGCTGGGCGCGGTGTTCGCCCTGGTCCAGGCGGTGCTGCAGTGGTTCAGCGCGGCCAATGTCGGCGAGGCGGTGGGCGGCAGCGAGACCTCGCTGCTGATCTATGGCGTCGGCGGCCTGTCGGTCGCGGTGCTGGTCGGGGTCAGCTACGCCCTGTGGGCCGGCCTGTGCGCCGCCTTCATCGCCTTCCGGCCGCAGCCCGAGGTGCGCGACCGGCTGGGCCTGATGGGCGAACGCGGGCCGGACTGAGCCCGCCGGGCCGGATGGTTACAGCAAATTCAGTTTGACGGCCGCGCCATTGGGGCCAAGCTGCGCCTCGCCTGAGTGGGGGGAAACGCCATGGCCGCAGCCGATACGCCTCAACCGCAGCCGGTGCTGGCGCCCGTCGCGCCCAAGGACCGCATCTTCAACCTCGACATGCTGCGGGGCTGGGCGATCCTCGGCATTCTGGCGGTCAACGCCATGGCCTTCGCCTGGCCGATGTCGGCCGAGATGGCCGAGACCCCGCCCTTCCCGATGGAAGGCGCGAACCTGATCGGCCACTGGGTCACCGACGTCTTCTTCGCCGACAAGTTCCGCACCCTTTTCACCATGCTGTTCGGCGTCTCGATCTTCCTCGTCGGCGGCGAACGGGCGGACAAGGCCCGGGGCAAGCTGCTGCGGCGGCGCCTGTTCTGGCTGGGCGTGTTCGGCCTGATCCATGGCCTGGCCTTCTGGCTGGGCGACATCCTGCTGCACTACGCCTACGCCGGCCTGCTGATGATGCTGCTGCGCTCGTGGCCCGCGAAACGGCTGCTGTGGGTCGGGGGATCGTTCACCGCGCTCTGGGCGCTGATCGCCAGCGCCGTACCCCTGCTGGGACCGGCGCTGATGTCGGCGCTGGGGCCTGAATTCAAGGCCCAGTTCGAGGCCAATCAGCCCAGCGTCACGCCGGCGGACGTCATGGCCACGGTGGAACTGGTCCGCTCCGGCTACATTCCCGCGATGACCGAAAACCTGAAGGGCTGGGCGATGATCCAGGGCTTCAGCCTGTTCCTGACCCCGATCAGCGTGCCCCTGATGATGGTCGGGCTGGGCCTGTTCAAGTCGGGTTACCTCTTCGGTCGCTCCCCGGTGTGGCTCTACCTTCTGATGGCGGCGCTGGGCGCGGCCAATCTGGCGGCGTTCGGCTACTACGCCTGGACGGAGCTGAACGGCGGCGTCCTGCCGGCGGAAGGCCTGGTCAGCGCCCTGGGCGGCGCGGCGCCGCTGATCACCCTCGGCTACGTCAGCCTGCTGGTCCTGATGACCCGCTTCGGTCTGAAGATGGTCACCGCCGTGCTGGCCCCGGTCGGGCGGATGGCCTTCACCAACTATCTGACCCAGACGCTGATCATGACCAGCCTGTTCTACATGCCGTGGGGGCCTCACTGGTACGGAACCCTGGGACCCGGCGCCCTGTGGGGAGCGGTCGGCGCGATCTGGGTGGCGCAGCTGATCTGGTCGCCGCTGTGGCTGTCGGTGTTCCAGATGGGGCCGCTCGAATGGATCTGGCGCTGCCTGACCTACGGACGGCTGGTGCCGATCCGCAAGACGGCGGCCGTGACCGCGCAGGCGGACCCGGTCGCGATCTAGGCGCCGCCTCGCGGCCGGATCGTTGCCCGATGGCGGGCGATGGCTTAAGCGCGCGGCATGACCGACGCTCCCATCCGACCTGAAGCCCGCAGCCCCCGGGGCTTCGCCGACCGGCGCGGCCGCGACCTGATCGCCGAGCGCCGGCTGGTGACACGCGTGTCCGCCGTCTACGAGCGCTGGGGCTTCGAGCCGCTCGACACCGGGGCCTTCGAATACGCCGACGCCCTGGGCAAATTCCTGCCGGACGCCGACCGCCCGAACGAAGGCGTCTTCGCCCTGCAGGACGACCCCGACGCCGAGGGGAACGGCGAATGGATGGCGCTGCGCTACGACCTGACCGCGCCGCTGGCCCGGTTCGCGGCGCAGAACTGGGAAACCCTGCCCAAGCCGTTCCGCCGCTACGCCTTCGGACCGGTGTGGCGCAACGAGAAGCCCGGCCCCGGCCGCTTCCGCGAGTTCGTGCAGTGCGACGCCGACACGGTCGGGTCGGACCGGCCCGAAGCCGACGCCGAGATCATCGCCATGGCCTGCGAGGGCCTGCAGGCGGCGGGGCTCGCGCCCGACCAGGCCGTGCTCCGGGTGTCGAACCGCAAACTGTTCGACGGCCTGTTCGAGGCGGGCGGCGTCGGGGACGCGGGCCAGAAGCTGACCGCCCTGCGCGCCATCGACAAATATGACCGGCTCGGCTGGGAGGGCGTCGCCGCCCTGCTCGGCGAAGGCCGTCTGGACGAGTCCGGCGACTATACCAAAGGCGCCCGCCTGCCCTCGCCGGTCATCGCCGCCATCGAGGGCTTCCTCGCCTCCGCCGGGGACGGACAGGCCTCGCGCGCCGCGACGCTCGACGCGGTGGCGCGGTCCGGGAACATCGGGGCCGCCGGCGAGGCCGCCCTCGCCGAACTGGCGGCCATCGACGCCGCCCTCAACGCGATGAAGGTCGGTCAGGACGCGGTGCGCTTCGATCCAACCATCGTGCGCGGGCTGGAATACTACACCGGGGCGGTGTTCGAGGCCGAACTGCTGCTGGAGACCACCGACGACAAGGGCCGGGCGGTGCGCTTCGGTTCGATCGGCGGCGGCGGACGCTACGACGACCTGGTGGCGCGCTTCACCGGCGAACGGCTGCCCGCGACGGGCTTTTCGTTCGGGGTGTCGCGGCTGGCCTCGGCCCTGCGCGCGGCCGGACGGGGCGGCGAGGACGCGGTGCGCGGCCCGGTGGTCGTGATCGTCTTCTCCGAAGCCGACATGCAGCACTACCTCGACGCCGTGTCCGAGCTGCGCAACGCCGGGATCGCGGCCGAGCTCTACCTCGGCCGGGCGGGCATGAAGGCGCAGATGAAATACGCCGACCGCCGCGGCGCGCCGGCCGTCGTGATCCTGGGCGGCGACGAGATCGCGGCCGGCCAGGTGACCATCAAGGATCTGGACGCCGGCCGCGCCCTGGCCGCCGGGATCACCGACAACGAGGCCTGGAAGGCCGAGCGCCCGGGGCAGGTGGTGGCGGCCCGCGCGGACCTGGTGGCCATCGTTCGGCGGATCGCTGATCGTCCGCACACGGATGCGTGAGTTATCACTGATAACGCATGAAAATCGGGCGTTTCGACTGCGACTTCATTGACTTGGCGGCCGGAATGTCGTCATTCTTCTGTCACTCGAGAGCCGCCATGTTTCGGCGTGGCGGCCTTTCGGAGGCGTTTCGGGGAGGAAACGTCCGCTCCGTAGAGAGCGAAAGAAGCCCGCCGCGATGTATCCCCCGCGGCGGGCTTTTTCGTGCCTGGAACCCAGCGCCGTCGCATCCTTCGGCGAGCTGCGAAGCGGCGCAGACCGGAGGACCCGGCGGCGCGCGAGAGCGCGACCTTGCCGGGAGAGCCGTCGCTGAACCAGCCTGCCTGAACAGATCGCCTTCGGCGCCGCTGGGTCCCCCGGTCTCGCTGCGCTCACCGGAGGATGGGCAAGACGCAAAAAAGGGCCGGAGCGTCGCCGCTCCGGCCCTTCCCTGTTCGATGTGACCGCCGGTCCTACCAGATGCGGACGCGGTCTTCCGGAGCGAGGTAGTATTTCGAGCCCGGCTGGACGTCGAAGGCCTCGTACCAGGCGTCGACGTTGCGGACCGGGCCGATGACCCGGAATTCGGCCGGGCTGTGCGGATCGGTGGCGATCTGGTTGCGCAGGGCGTCGTCGCGATACTTCGACTGCCAGACCTGCGCCCAGCCGTAGAAGAAGCGCTGGTCGCCGGTCGTGCCGTCCAGAACCGGGGCCGGCTGACCGTTCAGCGACAGGTGGTAGGCCTCGAGGCCTACCGCGTTGCCGGCGGCGTCGCCGATGTTTTCGCCCATGGTCAGACCGCCCTGGACCTTGAAGCCGGGAAGCGGCTCGAACTGGTCGTACTGGGCGCCGAGACGCGCGGTGAGGGCCTCGAAATTGGCCTTGTCCTGGGGCGTCCACCAGTTGCGCAGCACGCCGTCGCCGTCGGACTTGGAGCCCTGGTCGTCGAAGCCGTGGCCGATCTCGTGGCCGATGACGCCGCCGATGCCGCCGTAGTTGACGGCCGGGTCGGCGTCCGGATCGAAGAACGGCGGCTGCAGGATGGCGGCGGGGAAGACGATCTCGTTGTTGGTCGAGTTGTAGTAGGCGTTCACCGTCTGCGGGGTCATGCCCCACTCGTCCTTGTCGACCGGCTGGTTCAGGCGGTTCAGCTGGTAGTTCCACTGGAACAGGCCGGCGCGCTCGGCATTGCCGAACAGGTCGTCGGGCCGGACCTCAAGCGCCGAATAGTCGCGCCACTTGTTCGGGTAGCCGATCTTGACCGTGAACTTGGCCAGCTTTTCCTGGGCGGCGGCCTTGGTCTCGTCGCTCATCCAGTCGTAGGTATTGATGCGGTTGCCGAGCGCGGTGCGCAGATTGGCGACCAACTCTTCCATCTTGGCCTTGGACTCGGCGGGGAAGTATTCGGCCACGTACTGGCGGCCGACCGCCTCGCCCAGCATGCCCTCGGCGAAGCTGATGCCGCGCTTGTCGCGGGGACGCTGCATCGGCTGGCCATTGAGGTCGCGCGAGCGGAACTCCCACTGGGCGTCGGCGAAGCGGCGCGACAGGCGCGACGCGCCGTCGTCGGTGGTGTGGAAGGCCTGCCACGCCTGGATCACCTCGATCGGGGTCTCGGCGTAGATGGCCGCGATCTTCGGCATGGCGGTGTCCTGACGGACGATCAGGCGCGGGACCTCGCCGACGCCGATGGCCGAATAGTAGTCCTGCCACGGGAAGCCCGGGGCCTCCGAGGCCAGCCGGGCGATGGTGTATTCGTTGTAGGTCTCGTCGCGGTTGCGGTTCTGGATCGGGGTCCAGTGGGCCTCGGCGATACGGGTCTCGAAGGCGAGGATGGCGTCGGCGTTGGCGGCGGGATTCTCCCAGCCGATCATCTCGAGCATGCGTTCGACATAGGCCCGGTACAGGGCCTTCTTCTCGGCCCAGCGTTCTTCCAGATAGTAGTCGCGGTTGGGCAGGCCCAGGCCTGACTGGCTGGTCGAAACGACGTAGCGGGTCGGCGCCTTCTGGTCGGTGGTGATGCCGGTGCCGAAGATCGTGCCGCCGATGCGGCCCTGGGTCTCGCCCATGTAGACGGCGGCCTTGTCATGGGTGTCGGCGGCGCGGATGGCGGCGAGGTAGGGCTGCAGCGGCTGGGCGTCGAGCGCCTCGATGCGGGCCTCGTCCATGTAGGAGCGGTAGGCGTCGGCGATCTTCTGTTCGTCCGAGCCGGGGGCCAGGTCGGTGCGCGCCGCGAGGGCGTCGATCATCACCTTGACGCGGTTGTCCGACAGTTCCCGCAACAGGTTGAACGAGCCGTAGCTGGTGCGGTCCGACGGAATCTGCAGGCGGTCCAGCGCGGCGCCGTTGGCGTAGCGCATGAAGTTGTCGCCGGGGGACACCGAGGTGTCGCGGCCATTGAGGTCGAAGCCCCAGGTTCCGTATTTCGGCGTCTCGACGCCCTGGTAGCCGAGCACGGTGGCGCCGACCTCGGGGGTCTGGAACAGTTCGAAGACCGTGCAGGCCTCATCGATGCAGGCGTGGTCATGGCCGTCGTCGGCGAAATGCTGGGCCAGCGCCGGGGCGGCGGGCAGGAGCAGGGCGCCGACGGCGGCGCCGATAAGCAGCTTCTTCATGTGGGTTTCCCTCGACTTGACTTCGCTTTCCGGAAGGTCGGCGGCGACCCTACGCGCGAGGGGAGGCGTGTCGCCTGAATTTTTTGTCATGATGCGCGGGAAACCCGGACAGGATGCCCCCCTGGCCTGTAGGCTGGGCCTTATGGAGGACGAATGACGGGTCACGGCGGCGCGGGCGGCGAATACAAGGATCTGGTGGTCTTCCTGGCCGCGGCGGGCGTCATGGTTCCGCTGTTCAACCGGCTGAAGATCAGCCCCATCCTCGGCTTCCTCGCCGCGGGCGTGCTGCTGGGCCCCGACGGGCTGGCGCGGCTGGCGGACACCGCCCCGTGGCTGTCGTGGCTGACCATTTCCGACGCCGGCCAGATCCGCTCGCTGTCCGAACTGGGCGTGGCCTTCCTGCTGTTCATGATCGGGCTGGAGCTGTCGTGGGAACGGCTCCGGTCGATGCGCAAGCTGGTGTTCGGCCTCGGCCTGACCCAGGTCGCCGCCTGCACCGTGGTGCTGGCCGGCCTGTTCATGCTGATGGGCCAGACGCTGGTCTCGGCCGCGGTGCTGGGCATGGGGCTGGCGCTGTCGTCGACCGCGGTGGTCATGCCCGTGCTGGCCGAGCGCGGACGGGTGCAGACCGCCTCGGGGCGGGCGACCTTCGCGGTCCTGCTGGCGCAGGATCTGGCCGTGGCGCCGATCCTGATCACCGTGACCGTGCTGGCGGCTCTCGCCCAGAGCGGCGGCGACATCGATGCGGGCACGCTGCGGACGGCGTTGCTGACGCTGGTCCCGGCGGCGGTCGGCCTGGCGCTGCTGGTCGGACTGGGGCGGCTGGTGCTGCGGCCGATGTTCCGATCCGTCGCCAGGGCCAAGTCGCGGGGACAGGGCCAGGAGATGTTCGTCGCAGCCAGTCTGCTGGTCGTCGTCGGGGCCGGGGTGGCGGCCCAGGCGGCGGGCCTGTCGATGAGCCTGGGCGCCCTGATCGCCGGCGTGCTGCTGGCGGAGACCGAGTTCCGGCGCGAGGTCGAGCTGGCCATCGAACCGTTCAAGGGGCTGCTGCTCGGGGTGTTCTTCGTCGGCGTCGGGATCGGGCTGGACCTCGACGTCGTGGTGGCCGATCCGCTGGGCGTGTTCGGCCTCGCCGCGGCCCTGACGGCGGTCAAGGTGGCGATGATCTTCGGCGCGGCCCGGCTGTGGGGCGTCAAGAACAAGGCGGCGATCGAGACGGCGCTGGTGCTGGGACCGGCCGGCGAGTTCGCCTTCGTCATCCTGGGCGCGGGCCTCGTCGAGGGCATCGCCTCGCCGGCCTTCACCGGAACGGTGCTCGTCGCCGCGACGATCAGCATCTTCACCATCCCGGCCATGGCGGTGCTGGCCGGACGGCTGACCCGGGGGAAGACGGCCGCACCGGACCTGCCCGCCGAGGCGCTGACGCCGGCCGCCGCCGGGAACCAGGTGCTGATCGTCGGCTTCGGCCGGGTCGGCCGGCTGGTCGGCGAAATGCTGACCGAGCACGGCCAGTCCTATCTGGCGCTGGACGCCAACGCCTCGACGGTGGCCAAGGGCCGGGCCGAGGGGGCCAATGTCTTCTACGGCGACGCCGGGCGGCCGGAGATGCTGCAGCTGTGCGGCGTCGCGACGGCGCGGGCGGTGGTGGTGACCATGGACGCGCCGACCAAGGTGGACGAGGTGGTGCGGGCGGCGCGGGGCCTGCGGCCCGATCTGATCCTGATCGCCCGCGCCCGCGACGAACGCCACGCCGAGCGGCTGTATCATCTGGGCGTCACCGACGCGGTGCCCGAGACCACCGAGGCGGCCCTGCAGCTGGCCGAGAACACCCTGGTCGACCTGGGGGTGCCGATGGGGCTGGTGCTGGCCTCGATCCACGAGCGCCGGGATCGCTTCCGCACGCTGTTCCAGGAGGCGATGCCCGACAACCAGGCGCGGCCCCGGCGGCCCCGGGCGCTGCGATCCACACGGGGGTGAGGCGGTCAAGATGTCGCGGCGTTAACCCCGGCAGTCATTGCCACGTTAATCTCCGTACCCCATTTTGGTCATCGTTGCGTGATGACTGCCCCTGTCGTCAGTAGATGACTCCCGGCGGACACACGGCATCGCGTTCCGCTTCCTCCCCATCGCTCCGGCGGTCAGTTTTCGATCGGCGGGCGTCAGCCGCCGTTTAGTCGAGTACCCGTTTTATGCGAGATATCGCCCTGTCCCCCTCCCAGTCCGAAACCCAGACCGAAGCCGAGACCCCCCGTCTGAACCGCCGCCAGGCCGCCAAGGTCCGCACGCGCCAGAAGGTTCTCGACGCCGCCCGCCAGCTGTTCGCCGAGCGCGGCTACGAACCGGCCACCATCCGCGACATCGCCAAGGGCGCCGGCATGTCGACCGGCGCCGTGTTCGCCAACTTCCAGGACAAGGCCGAGCTGTTCGAGGCCGTGTTGTCGACGGATCTGGCCAGGCTGGCGGAAACCATGAAGGCCTCCGCCGATGCGGAAGGGTCGGTGCGCGCGCGTGTGCTGGCCGCGCTCGGCTCGGGCTACCATGACTCGCTCGAGCACCTGCCGCTGGTGCAGGCGGTGATCGCCCGTTCGTGGTTCCAGCCGGTCGCCGCCGAGATGCGCACCCGCGCCGCGATCAAACCGCTGCTGTCGGTGATCACCGACACGCTCCAGGCCGGCGTGCGCGAGGGCGAGCTGAGCCAGGACGCCGACGTCCGGCTGCTGGGCGAAATGATCTACGGCGCCTTCCTGGCCAACTACCGCCACGCCGCCTACGACGGCTGGGCGATGGCCCAGCTGACCGAGCGCATGGGCAAGCAGGTCGACGTGATCCTGGCCGGCGCGATCAGCCGGCAGTAGTCACGGCTCAACGGAACTTGTGAAAGGCCGCGACGCCCCCCGTCGCGGCCTTATTTTTTGCCCCCCGGCCTCAGTTGGCGATGGTGAAGTCGCCGCTCGTCAGGCCGAGGCCGGCCGTGACCCTGGCGAAGAGCGTCTGGGCCGCGGCCCCGCTGCCGTCCGGGTCGTAGTAGATGTTGCCCGTCGCGCGGTCGTACACGATCCGGTGGCTCGTGGTCTGGGCCGCCGTGCCGGCGTGGAAGGCCGTGGACGGCAGGCTGCCGAGGGCCAGCGCCGGAAAGACGGCCCGGCCGAGCAGGATCGTGTCGTCGACGACGGAAAAGTCGGCGATCGTGTCGACGTTCGTCGTGGCGCTGAGAGCCGAGTCGAAGCGGAACCGATCCCCGCCCGCGCCGCCCACGAGCCGATCGCTCCCCGAGCCGCCGTTGACGATGTCGTAGCCCGCTTCGCCCTCCACCGTGTCGATCCCGGCGACGCCGTTCAGCTGGTCATGACCCGCTCCGCCCAGGAGACTGTTCGCGGCGCTGTTTCCCTGCAGGAGGTCGTTGTGCATCGAACCGATGACCCGCTCGAGGTTCCGGACCGTGTCAACGCCCGATCCACCCGTGTTCTGGGCGGCCGTCGCGCCGAGGTTCAGGTTCACCGCGGCGGCGGCGTCGGCGTAGGTGACGGTGTCGACGCCCGCGCCGCCGTCGATCACATCAGCGCCCGGACCGCCGTTGAGGGTGTCGTCGCCGTCGCCCCCGTCGAGGGTGTCGTCGCCCCCTTCCCCGTGCAGGTTGTCATTGCCGGCCAGACCGTAGATCCGTTCGGCGCCCGCGCCCGGGAGGGGCTGTCCCGGCACGGTGGTCGACCGGTTGACGGTGTCGGCGCCGGCGGTTCCCGTGATCGTCCCGGGGGCCGGGGCGGGAGCCGGCGCGGCGCCGACGAACAGCAGGTGATTGTTGACGCTCCGCGCGTCGGTGACCTTGCCCCTGGTGGCGCTTTGGTAGAGCGCGTCGCGCAACGCCGCGGGGGAGGCCGAAGGGGTTCCCTCAAGCAACAAGGCCGCCGCTCCCGCGACGTGCGGAGCGGCCATGGACGTGCCGCTCAGCTGGGCCAGGGCGGTGGAGCCCGTGTGATATCCCGAGATGATGGCGGCGCCGGGCGCGAACAGATCGACGCAGCTGCCGTAGTTCGAAAAACTTCCGCGGGCGTCGCGGTTGTCGGTCGCCCCGATGGTCAGGGCGTTCGGGGCCCGCGCCGGGGATACGCCGCACGCGTCGGCGGTTTCGTTGCCCGCGGCCACCACGGCCGCGATCCCGTTGCCGACGATCCGCTCCACGGCGGCGTCGAGGGAGGCGGAGCTCGAGCCGCCCAGCGACATGTTGACGACGGCGGGACGGCGGGCGTTCGCCGCGACCCAGTCGAGGGCGTAGATGATCCCGCTGATGGATCCGCTGCCCTGGCAGTTGAGCACGCGGGCGGACGCCAGGGTCACCCCCGGCGCGACCCCGTAGCCGTACCCCCCGCCGATCGTGCCGGCGACATGGGTTCCGTGACCGTTGCAGTCGCCCCCGTTCTGCCCGTCATTGATGACGTCGATGCCGCGAACCGCCCGGCCGCCGAACAGGGCGTGGTCGAACCGGATGCCGGTGTCGAGGACGTAGACCGTCACGCCCCGCCCGGTCGCGGTGGCGCTATAACTTCCGTTCAGCGGCAGCGACGCCTGGTCGATGCGGTCGATGCCCCAGCTGTTGGCCGATTGGGTGATCACCGCCTCGGCGTCCTGCTCGACGCGGACCACGCGATTGTCGCGAAGCAAGCCGCTGCGGGCCAGGTCGGACATGCCGCCCGCGAAGCCGATGAGGACGGTCTGATAGACGTAGTCCGGCTCGACCCCGTGCTCGGCGGCGACGGCCCGGGGGTCGGCCCGCGGCTCGAGCGTGACGATGAAGCGACCGGGTAGCGGACGACCGGTTCGCCGGGGGGCGTCGATCACATGCTGCGGCGGGCCAAGGCCCCGGCCCTGGGGTGGGCCTTGCGGCTGGTCCTGCGCGTCGACGCTGTTCGAAAGCGCGAGAAGAGAGACTGGGAGAGAGATCGCAATCGATCGGATTTTCCGGGTCGGGAACACGCCAGCCTCCTTCGCCCACAACCCTGCGTCTCATAAACTGCGAGGCGCGGTTGCGGGTTCCTGGAGTCGGAGAACGTCGGGGTCCCGGATCGCTGCTGCGCGGCGTCCGGGATGACAAGGATCCTCATTCTCCCCGTCAGTCGATGCGCCTCAGCTCTTCCATCGGAGCGTCGCCGGCTTGACCGGGTTGGCGAAGGCCCGCCCTTCGGCGCGACTCTTGCCCCATTCGCGCTTGAGCTGCTGGTACCACTTCGCCTGTTTGTCGGCGTCATCGATCCAGATCAGGGCCGGGTCGTAACGCAGGCCCTCGTTCTGCAGGTTCACCATGCCGCCGTCCTGTTTCAGGAAGGCGACCACGCCCATGCGCAGGAAGGGCTTGGCGAGGTCGAACACCCAGTGGTCGGACCAGAAAATCTGGGTGATGCGCGTCTTCGCCTCGCTGACCGGAGTCAGGCAGGTCAGGGCGAGCACCTGTTTCTCGCCCACCTGGATATGCTCCCAGCGATAACCGGGCAGGCGGAAGGTGATCTCCGTGGCGGGGGCGCCGCCGAGGATCCTGTAGGCCCGGCTGTTCGAGGACGGGGCGTGGCGGACCATGGCGAAGCCCAGTTCGCGCGGTTCGAAGGCCTTGGCCTTCTCGTGCATGGAATGCGCGGACCGCCACCACCATTGCTGATGCACATAGGGGCCATGGGCGGGGTCCATCAGACCGACCACGGCGTGATCGATATGGGCCTCGAAATCCATCCACTCGACCAGTTTCGCCTCGCCGCCGACGACGCCGGGGAACTGCGGCGGCTCATGGTCGGGTTCGGCCGGATTGCGCGGATCCGACGAGACCCAGACAAAGATCATGCCCTGGCTCTCTCGCACCGGATACGAGCGCACGCGAATCCGCCCGGGCTCATAGGCCTGGTCCTCGACCAGCGACGGGATGGCGGCGCAGACGCCGTCGGGGCGGAAGCGCCAGCCGTGGTAGCAGCACTCGATGGTCTCGCCCTCGCCCGGCTTCTCGACCAGCCGGCCCGCCGACAGCGGCGCGGCGCGGTGCGGGCAGATGTCGCGCATGGCGTAGGCCTCGCCCGCACGGGTGCGGCCGATCAGGACCGGCTCGCCCAGCAGTTCGTGGCGCTTCAGCGAGGCGGGCTTCACGTCGCGCGACAGGGCGACGAAATACCAGGTGTCGAGCACGAACCCCTTGCCGAAGGCGAGTGGCGGGGCGGAACGGGTCTCGGGCGCTGCGACGGGAGCGGTATCGGGGGGCGTCATGCCTGCTATTCTAGGCCGGGCTTCCGGGTCGCCGCCAGCCATCGGGTTGAGCATCATGAAAAGTGCTTTACGTCATAAAGTGAATAGCCTATCCATCCGCGACGCTCATGGAGAGACAACCCCGATGAAATCCGCCCTGACGGCCCTGCTGGCCGCCGCCGCCCTGATCAGCCCCGTCCTTGCCGCCCCCGCCCTGGCCCAGGACAACCATGCCGCCCACGCCCAGCCCGCCGGTCACGGCCACCGGCACGCCGACTTCGAGTCCGGCCGCTTCCATGTCCGCGTCGACGGCCCCGAGCACCCGGTCGGCGACGTCATCCTGATCCCCGGCCTGTCGTCCTCGCCCGAGGTGTTCGATGCGCTGACGGATGAGTTGAAGGGCCGCTACCGCGTCCATCGCATCCACGTACAGGGCTTCTCCGGCGCGCCGGCCGAGGACAATGCCGAGGGTCCCGTCTCCGCGCCCGTGGCCGAAGACATCGCCCGCTATATCCGCGAGCAGGGCCTGGAGAAGCCGGCGGTGATCGGTCACTCCATGGGCGGCACGATCGGCATGATGCTGGCCGCCCGCCATCCGGACAGCGTCGGCAGGCTGATGGTCGTCGACATGGTGCCGTTCATGGGCGCGATGTTCGCCCAGCCGGGCACGACTCCGACCGCCGAAAGCGTCACGCCCGTGGCCGACATGATCCATCAGGGCATGGCCAACTCGCCGCGCGACCAATACCAGCAGCAGGCGGACGCCCAGATCACCGCCATGATCAACACCGAATCCCTGCGCGCCGGACCGCTGGAAGACAGCCGGACCAGCGACCAGAAGGTCTCGGCGGCGGCGTTCCGCGAACTGATCGTCACGGACCTGCGGCCCGAGCTGACCAACATCACCGCGCCGACCACCGTGCTCTACGTCAAATTCAACGACCCGCGGATGACCGCCGAGATCACCGACGGCATCTATCGCGCCTCGTTCGCCGGCTTGCCCGCCGCCACGCTGAAGCGGATCGACGACAGCGCCCACTTCATCATGCTGGACCAGCCCGCCGTATTCGCCGCCGAGGTGAACGCGTTTTTAGAATAGGACGTTCAAGCGTCATCGTTTCGGCGGAAACGTCCCTCACGGTCCCGTGACGACGTGAGGGGCGTTTGCGTGCGTCCGGCGAACCGCTAAGACCGGGACCGGACAGATGAGGTTTTGATGGCGGGTTCCGGCTTCAGCTTTGGGCGCGGCGGCGGCGACGGGCAGCCGAAGCCGGTGCGTACGCGTGTGCAGCGCCTGATCTACTGGGGGTCGGTTCTGGCCATCTGGGGCGTCATCTTCCTGGTGGTCTTCTTCGCCGTCTTCGCCCGCGACCTGCCCGACACCTCGACCCTGTACAATGTCGATCGCCAGCCCTCGATCACCTACCTCGACCGCAACGGGGCCCTGATCGCGGTGCGCGGCACCCAGCAGGCGCCGCCGGCGGACCTGGACGCCCTGCCCGACTACGTTCCGGCGGCCTTCATCGCCATCGAGGACCGGCGCTTCTACCACCATCCCGGTTTCGACCCGATCGGCATGAGCCGCGCCATCGCCGCCAACATGCGCGCCGGACGCGTGGTGCAGGGCGGCTCGACCCTGACCCAGCAGCTGGCCAAGAACCTGTTCCTGAGCCCGGACCAGAACCTGAAGCGCAAGGTCCAGGAGTTGATGCTGGCGGTCTGGCTGGAGATGAAATTCTCCAAGAAGGAGATTCTCGCCCTCTATCTGAACCGGGTCTATTTCGGCGCCGGGGCCTATGGCATCGAGGCCGCGTCGCAGCGCTATTTCGACAAGAGCGCCAAACAGCTGACCGTCGGCGAGGCGGCGCTGCTGGCCGGGCTGCTCAAGGCCCCGTCGCGCTATTCGCCGGTGTCCGAGAGCGAGCGGGCCGCGACCCGGGCGACCGTGGTGTTGAACGAAATGGTCGACGCCGGGGTGATCACCCCGGCCCAGCGGGCCCAGGCGGTGACCGAGCCGGTCCGGGTGTCGCGGACGCTGGCCAGCCAGCACGCGCAGTATTTCGTCGACTGGCTGGACAAGCAGATCCGCGAACTGGTCGGGGAGCCGACCGAGGACATGATCGTCGAGACGACGCTGGACCTGACGCTGCAGACCTCGGCGGAGCGGGCGGTGCGCCGCATCCTCGACCGCGACCGGTCCAAGGGCGTGCAGCAAGCGGCGCTGGTGGCGCTGGACGGCGAGGGCCGGGTCCGGGCCATGATCGGCGGCGCGTCCTACGCCGACAGCCAGTTCAACCGGGCGGTCGACGCGCGCCGCCAGGCCGGTTCGGCGTGGAAGCCCTTCGTCTATCTGACCGCGCTGGAAAGCGGCTACACCCCCCAGACCCTGGTCAACGACCAGCCGATCCGCATCGGCAACTGGTCGCCCCGCAACTACACCGGCGATTTCCGCGGCGAGATGACCATGGCCCAGGCCGTGGCCCAGTCGACCAACACCATAGCGGCGGGCATGGCCGACCAGGTCGGCCGCGACAACGTCGCCCGCACGGCGCGCCGCCTCGGCATCACCTCGCGCATCGGGCTGGACCCGTCCATGGCGCTGGGCGCGGTCGAGGTCTCGCCGCTGGAGATGGCCCAGGCCTATGACGCCTTCGCCAACGGCGGAAAGCGCGTCAGCGCCTATGGCATCAGCCGCATCCGCACGCCGCAGGGCCGGATCATCTACCAGCGCGCCAGCCGCGAGGCCGGACCGGTGCAGGCGATCTCGAACCCGTTCCTCTACTATATGAACCAGATGCTGCGCGGGGTCATGACCTCGGGCACCGGGCGGTCGGCGGCCATCGCGGGCCGCGACGTGGCGGGCAAGACCGGCACCACGTCGGACTACAAGGACGCATGGTTCGTGGGCTACACTGGCGGCTTCGTCACCGCCGTCTGGGTCGGCAAGGACGACAACAGCGCGATGCGCGGCGTCACCGGCGGCTCGTCCCCGGCGGCCATCTGGCGCGGCTTCATGGAGGCGGCCCTGCCGCGCCTGAACGCCCCGGCCATTCCCAACGGCCCGGCCATGCCCGAGGGCTGGCAGCCGCCCAGCCCGGTCGAGAGCCTGATCGGCCGCATCGGCGACCTGTTCGGCGACAATCCGCCGGGCGACACCGGCGTCGATCCGCTGGACGAGGGGCTGCTCGAGCCGCAGCCGGCGCAGCGCCCGATCGCGCCCAACCGCACTGACCAGCCGGTGCTGCGCCCGACCCAGCCGCAGCCGCAGCGGGATCCCCCCGCGCCGCAGCCGCAGCCCCAGCCGGCCCCGCCGCCGGAGAAGGCCGACCCGCTGTTCTTCTGACCAGGCGCCATCCTCGGGCTTGACCGAGGATGACGCGGGGCGAAAAGAGGACCTGCCGCTCCACCGTCAGCTGTCGACTGCAGATTTCGGCGGTTTCTGCAGCAAATTGCATGGTCGAACTGGCCGAACTGCACCGCGTTTTGTGCTCGGCGCGTGGCCAAAATCGTCGCGAACTGGTGGTGGACCCTACCGGCCCACCGCGTGCAGCGCGGGCCCGTTGTCCCTCAGCCATTTCCTGGGCGGGCGGTGGTCGCCGATCAGGCGCTGGACCACCGACCAGTAGGCCGGGCTGTGGTCGGCGTGGACCAGGTGGGCGACCTCGTGGGCGGCCAGATAGTCGATCACCGGCGGCGGGGCCATGATCACCCGCCAGCTGTAGCGGATGGTCCGGTTGTGCGGGCTGCACGAGCCCCAGCGCGACTTCGGATCGGCGATCGACATCTTCACGGGACGAAGGCCAAGGGCGCGGAGATGGAAATCGGTGCGCGCCTGAAGCGTTTCCCTCGCCACCCGTTTGAACAGGTTTTCGACCCGCCGCGCGAAGGCCTCGCCCTCGCCGCCCGAGACGATCAGCGGTCCCTCGGCGTCCTCGGTCAGGCGCGCGGCCCCGGCCCCGCCGGTGGCGGCCAGACGGGTCGGGCGACCGAACAGGGCCACGGTCCCGCCGGGCTGAAGCGGCGACCCCTGCGGCCGCTCGGCCAGCCGCTGGCGCATCCAGCCGGCCTTGCTGCGGGCGAAGGCGACGACGTCGCCCAGCTTGCGTTCCGAGGGGGCGACCAGCACCGCCTCGCCGGCGCGGCCGTCGATGCGGATCGACAGCCGCCGGGCGCGGGGGTTGACCGACAGCCGCGCCGGGACGCCGACGGCGTCAGGCGGCAGCCGCTGGCCGTTCCGGTACTGCACTCAGGGCCTCGTTCAGGGCGATGAAGTCGCGCACGCGCGGATAGATGTCGTCGCGGAAGCGGCGGCCGTTGAAGACGCCGTAATGGCCGACCTCGGGGTGGACGTACAGCATGCGTCGCTCGTCCGGCAGGCCGGTGCACAGCGTATGCGCCGCCTGGGTCTGGCCGACGCCCGAGATGTCGTCCTTGGCCCCCTCGACCGTCATCAGGCCGATGTCCGTGATCCTCGTCAGATCGACCTTGCGGCCGCGATGCTCGAGCAGGCCGCGCGGCAGCAGATGCTGCTGGAACACGATGTCGATGGTCTGGAGGTAGAATTCCTCGCTCAGGTCCAGCACCGACAGGTACTCGTCGTAGAACTGCTCGTGCTTCTCGACGCCGTCGCCGTCGCCGTCGACCAGGTCCTGGAAATACTCGCGGTGGGCGTCGACGTGGCGCTCCTCGTTCATCGACATGAAGCTGTAGAGCTGCACGAAGCCCGGATAGACCCGCCGCCCGAAGCCCGGATAGGGCCAGGGCACGGTGTGGATCATGTTCGACCTGAACCAGGTGAAGGGCTTTTCTTCCGCCAGCTGGTTGGTCACCGTCGGCGACAGGCGGGCGTCGATCGGCGAGCCCATGAAGGTCATCGAGGCCGGGCGGTTGGGATCCCCGTCCTCGGCCATCAGGGCGCAGGCGGCGAGCACCGGGGGGCCGGGCTGGCAGACCCCGACCACATGGGCGCGCGGGCCGATGACGCCCAGCATGGTCCGGACGTGGTCGATGTAGTCGAAAAAGTCGAACCGCCCCTCCAGCATCGGCACCTGCCGGGCGTTGGACCAGTCGGTGACGTAGACGTCGTGGTCCTGGAGGAAACCCTCGACCGTGCCGCGCAGCAGGGTGGCGTAATGGCCCGACAGGGGGGCGACGATCAGCACCGCCGGGGCGGCGGCCGACCTGCCAATGCGCTTCAGGTCGCCGACGTGCCGGGCGAACCGCACCAGCCGGCACCACGGCGAGGACCAGACCACCTGTTCGGTGGTGCGGACCGGCCGGTTGTCGATATTGATGACCTCAAGGCCCCAGGCCGGCTTGCCGTAGCGGCGGGTGACGCTCTCGAACAGCTCGGCCGAGGCATAGGCCGTGCGCCCGATGGCGGTGTCGGCGGCGGGATTGAGCGGAGAACTCCAGAACTGGCGGGCCATCTGGGCCCCGAACCGGAACGGCGTCGCCGATGCGTAGGCGAGCTCGTGAAGCGAATACAGCATGCGTGTCCTGAGACGGCCCCCGCCTTATATGGCAGGGCACCATAGAATGCGCCGCACTGCAAAAGGATTATCGCTGATCAGTTTGTCGTGAACGGCCCAGGTTGTCGCCCGGACCGCCGGCGGCCTCAGCCGCGCGCCATCGCCTGTTCGATCACCCGGGCCGACGTCTCGGGACCGAGCTCCTCGGCGACGGCGGTGCGGAACCGGCCGTCGGGACCCATCAGATAGACCGTCAGCGAGTGGTTCATGGTGTAGTCCTCGCCCTCGCCGGATTTCGCATAGTAGGCCTTGTAGGCGTCGGCGGCCGCCCGGATCCGCGCCGGCGTGCCGGTCAGGCCGATGACGCCCTCGGGGAAGCCGTCGGAGGACAGATAGTCCTTCAGCGCCTGGGGCGTGTCGCGCTCCGGATCGACGCTGATGAAGACGATCTGCAGGTCCTTCCCCCTGTCGCCCAGTCGCTGTTTCGTCGCATCGAGCGCCTGCAGCGTGGTCGGGCAGAAGTCGGGGCAGTAGGTGAAGCCGAAGAAGACCAGCGACCACTTGCCCTCCAGCATCGTCTGGTCGACGGGCCGGCCCTCCTGGTCGACCAACTGGAAGGGGCCGCCGACGTCGGCCTGACCGGTCGAGACGACCTCGCCCGGCTGCAACCCACCCGCCGGGCGACTGACGATGACCAGGGTCACCACCAGCAGGGCGGCGGCGATGGCGGCGCAGGCGCCGGCGAACAGCAGGATGGAACGGCGCGGCATCACGACCCCCGGCAAGACGCGCCTTGCGGGCGCGGCTGGTCTATAGAAGAGCCGTGAGCCCGACCCAAGACCCCCTGTCGTCGCAGTCCGCCGTCATCGACGGGGGCGGCCGCTTCGCCGGTTGGCGCAACCTGCCGCGCCGCAGCCGGGGCCTGTCGCTGCGGACGCTGGTCATCCTGCGCTGGATGGCCATCGCCGGGCAGAGCGCCACGGTCGCCGTGGCCGTCGGCTGGTTCCATTTCGACCTGCCGCTGTGGGGCTGTCTGGCCTGTATCGCCGCCAGCGTGGCGATGAACCTGAACGCCACGGCGCGGCTCAAACGCAGCGACGGCTCGGCGCCGGACGGGGCGCTGACGGCGGCCCATCTGGGCTTCGACATCCTGCAGCTGTCGGCCCTGCTGGCCCTGACCGGCGGACTGCAGAACCCGTTCTGCCTGCTGCTGGTCGCGCCGGTGACGGTGGCCGCCGCCTCCCTGCCCGGGCGGCAGGCGGCGCTGATGGGGCTGCTGGTGCTGGCGGCGACCGTCGGCCTGTTCTTCTTCTCCATGCCCCTGCCGTGGCAGGCGGGGACGGAGCTCGACTTGCCGCCGCTGTATCGCTTCGGCGTCGGTCTGGCCCTGATCACCGGCGTGGTCTTCACCGCCGCCTACGCCTGGCGGGTGGCGGCGGACGCCGAAAAGCTGGAACTGGCCCTGGCCACCACCCAGGACGTGCTGCAGCGCGAGCAGCGGCTGGCGGCGCTGGGCGGGCTGGCGGCGGCGGCGGCGCACGAACTGGGCACGCCGCTGGCGACGATCCAGGTGGTGGCGCGAGAACTGCTGCGCGCCTCGGCCAGGGACGGCGCGGCTGCCGAGGACGCGGCCCTGATCCTGCAGCAGGCCGAACGCTGCCGGGACATTCTCAAGCAGCTGTCGCAACAGCCGGAGGAGGGCGATTCCGTCTTCGCCGATGTCGGACTGAAGGCCCTGCTGGAGGAGGTGGTCGAGCCGCACCGGGGCTTCGACCTGGCGTTCGAGGTGGCGGTTCGGACCGCGTCCGGAGAGGCCGCGCCGCGCGTGCGCCGCCTGCCCGAGGTGGTGCACGGCCTGTCGACCCTGGTCGAGAACGCCGCCGACTTCGCCAACAGCCGGGTGCGGGTGCAGGCCCTGGTCGACGCCGGCTTCATCGAGATCGAGGTCGTCGACGACGGCCCCGGCATCCCGCCCGACATCCTGCCCCGGCTGGGCGAGCCCTATGTGACCAGCCGGCCTCACGGCAAGGCGCGGCGGGCGCTGGCCGCCCAGCTCGCCGCCTCGGTCGCCGCCGCCGCGCCCGGGCGCAAGGGCAGGAAGGCCGGCAAGGCGGGCCCGGCCCCGGAGACCATCGCCCCCAGCCAGGGCGGCATGGGCCTGGGCTTCTTCATCGCTCGCACCCTGCTGGAGCGGACCGGCGGCAAGGTGTCGGTCGGCGCGGGCGACGGCGGGCCCGCCCCCCAGAAGGGCCAGCCGCAGAAGAGCCATCCCAGGGGCGCGCGCGTCGCCGTGCGCTGGCCGCGCCCCGCCCTTGAGGTTCCGCCGTCGTGATGTCGCACCCCGCCGCTGAACCTTGACCGCAGCCCCGGGGTTACCGACTTGGAGTCCAGGAGAACGATGATGCCCGACAGCGAAGACCGGATCGCCGCCCTCGAGGACAAGACCCTCCTGCTGCTCGACGACGACAACGCCCTGCGAACCCGGCTCGGGCGGGCCCTGGAGAGCCGCGGCTTCGAGGTCACCACGGCCGGCTCGGTGGCCGAGGCCCGCGAGGCTCTGCGCGCCTCCGTCCCCGCCTTCGCCGTGCTGGACATGCGGCTCGAGGACGGCAACGGGCTGAAGGTGGTCGAGGCGATCCGCGAGCGGCGCGAGGACGCCCGCATCGTCATGCTGACCGGCTACGGCGCCATCGCCACCGCCGTGGCGGCGGTCAAGGCCGGCGCGGTCGACTATCTGCAGAAGCCCGCCGACGCCGACGACGTGGTCAAGGCCCTGCTGGCCACCGGCGAGGCCCCCGAGCCGCCCGACAATCCGATGAGCGCCGACCGCGTGCGCTGGGAGCATATCCAGCGCGTCTACGAACTGTGCGACCATAACGTCTCGGAGACGGCGCGCCGGCTGGGCATGCACCGGCGGACGCTGCAGCGGATCCTGGCCAAGCGGGCGCCGCGGTAGGACGGCGGATTTGCCAGTTCTCTCCCGCCGCGCTCTAACGGTTTGCGGGCAGGGAGTGTACCGATGAAGACATCCATGATCGCGGCCACCGTCGCCGCCGGGGTTCTGGCCGGGTCGCCGTCGGCGTGGAGCCAGACGCCCGCGCCGGCCGCGTCGGCGACCGGCGAAACCACCCTTGTTCAGGCCGGCCGCCTGCTGGACCGTCCGGGTCGCGCGGCGCGGGGTCCCTCTACGGTGGTGATCCGCGACGGCCGTGTGGTCGAAATCCGCGACGGTTTCGTAGGCGCCGACGCGGTGGCCGGCGCACGCGTCGTCGATCTGCGCGATCAGTTCGTCCTGCCCGGTCTCATCGACAGCCACGTGCATCTGGTTTCGGATCTCGGCGGGCAGGCCGGACTGGTTTCCGGTCTGACGGAGAATCTGCCCACCCACGCCTATCGCGCCGCCGACAACGCCCGAAAGACCCTGATGGCCGGCTTCACCACCGTCAGGAACCTCGGCGACGACGGCGGAGTCACCCTGGCGCTGCGCGACGCGACGGCGGCCCATACGCTGCCCGGACCGCGCATCATCGACGCGGCGACGTCCATATCGACGACCTCGGGCCATATGGACGGCCGACTGGGGCTGAGCGACGATCTGCGCGAACACGCCGATCACGACAATGTCTGCAACGATGTCGCCAGCTGCCGCGAGGCGGTGAGGCTTCAGATCGGCCGGGGCGCCGACGTCATCAAGATCGCCACCACCGGCGGAGTGAACAGCCGCATCGGCGCGGGTCTCGGCGCCCAGATGTTCGAGGACGAGGCGCGCGCGCTGATCGACACCGCGCACCTGTACGGCAAGAAGGTCGCCGTCCACGCGCATGGGGCCGACGGGATCAATCTGGCCCTGCGCCTCGGCGCGGATTCGATCGAACACGGCACCATCTTCGACGATGAGACCATCGACCTGTTCCGCCGCTCCGGCGCCTACTATGTGCCGACGCTGTCGACGGTGAACGGCTATCGCGAACGGTTGGCCGCGGACCCCAACGCCTATTCACCGGAGGTCCTGCCCAAGATCCAGTGGCGCATCTCGATCACCGGACAGTCGCTGCAGCGCGCGGTCCCCGCCGGCGTGCGAATCGCGTTCGGGACCGACGCCGGAGTGTCGAAGCACGGCCGGAACGCCGACGAATTCGAGCTGATGGTCCAGCACGGCATGACGCCGGCCACGGCTATCGAAGCGGCCACCGTCAACGCCGCCGATCTGCTGGGCCTGTCGCAGGAGATCGGCTCGCTGGAGCCGGGCAAGCGGGCCGACCTGATCGCTGTCTCGGGCGATCCGCTGACGGACGTCACGACCCTGAAGGCCGTCCATTTCGTCATGCGCGACGGCCGCATCTATCGCGACGATCGAGAGCCATGACAAAGGCCCCGGCGTTTCCACCGGGGCCTCCTTCAGTTCAGCGATGACGCCGCGTCTCAGCGACGGCTGCGCCCGCGGTCACGATCGCCGCCGCCTTCGCGCTTGGGACGGCCGCCGGTGTCTTCCGACATCGGGGGCTCGCCGCGCTCGGCGCGCTCTGCGTTGATCTTGTCGGTCAGGTCCTCACCGGTTTCCTGATCGACGACCTTCATCGACAGCTTGGTCTTGCCGCGGTCGTCCATGCCCAGGAACTTGACCTTCACTTCCTGGCCTTCGGTCAGGACATCGGCGGGATTGGCGACGCGCTCCTGGCTGATCTGCGACACGTGGACCAGACCGTCCTTGGCGCCGAAGAAGTTCACGAAGGCGCCGAAATCGACGACCTTCACGACCTTGCCGGAGTAGATCATGCCGGGCTCGGGCTCGGACACGATCGACGAAATCCAGTTTTTGGCGGCGTCGATCTTCTCCTGCTCGGAGGCGGCGATCTTCACCGTGCCGTCGTCCTCGATGTTGATCTTGGCGCCGGTCTTTTCGACGATCTCGCGGATGATCTTGCCGCCCGTGCCGATGATGTCGCGGATCTTGTCGGTCGGAACCTTGATCTGCTCGATCTTGGGCGCGTACTCGCCCAGCTCGGTGCGGGCGCCGTCGATGGCCTTGTCCATCTCGTCGAGGATGTGCAGGCGGCCGGCCGAGGCCTGGGCGATCGCCTTGCGCATGATCTCTTCGGTGATGCCGGCGACCTTGATGTCCATCTGCAGGCTGGTGATGCCTTCGCGCGTGCCGGCCACCTTGAAGTCCATGTCCCCGAGGTGATCCTCGTCACCGAGGATGTCGGACAGGATGGCGAACTCGCCCGACGGCTCGAGGATCAGGCCCATGGCGATGCCGGAGACGGGACGCTTGAGGGGCACGCCGGCGTCCATCAGGGCCAGCGACGAACCGCAGACCGTGGCCATCGACGAGGAGCCGTTGGACTCGGTGATCTCGGACACCAGACGGATGGTGTAGGGGAATTCTTCCGACGACGGCAGCATCGGACGGATCGCCCGCCACGCCAGCTTGCCGTGACCGATTTCCCGACGGCCCGCGCCGCCCATCCGGCCGGTCTCGCCGACCGAATAGGGAGGGAAGTTGTAGTGCAGGAGGAACTTCTCCTTGTACGTCCCGCTCAGCGCGTCGACGTACTGCTCGTCCTCGCCGGTGCCGAGCGTGGCGACGACGATGGCCTGGGTTTCACCCCGGGTGAACAGGGCCGAACCGTGGGTGCGCGGGAAGATGCCGACTTCCGAGACGATGTCCCGGACCTTGTCGAGGGCGCGGCCGTCGACGCGGTGGCCGTTGTCGATGATGTCGCGGCGCAGGACGTGGGCTTCGCATTCCTTGAAGGCCGTGGAGAATTTGGAGGCGTCGACGCCGTCCGGGTTCTCGTCGGTCTTCACCAAGGTCTCGGCGGCCTTCTTTTTGGCCACGTCGACGCCCGAGCGGCGGTCGTACTTGCCCACGTGGGTGTAGGCGGCCTTGATGTCCTCGCCGACCAGCTTCTGGATCGAGGCGACGATGTCCGAGACGTCGTCCGGCTGGAAGTCGAACGGCTCCTTGGCGGCGTGCTCGGCCAGGTCGATGATCGCGTCGATCACCGGCTGCATGCCGCGATGCGCGAACATCAGGGCGTTCAGCATGATCTCTTCCGACAGCTCCTTGGCCTCGGATTCGACCATCATCAGGGCGTCCTGGGTGCCGGCGACGACGAGATCGAGCTGGCTGTCCGGCATCTGGTCGAGGGTCGGGTTCAGCACGTACTCGCCGTCGATGTAGCCGACGCGGGCCGAGCCGATCGGGCCCATGAAGGGCACGCCGGAGATGGTCAGGGCGGCCGAGGCGGCGATCATGCCCAGCACGTCCGGATCGTTCTCCATGTCATGCTGGAGGACGGTGACGACGACCTGGGTCTCGTTCTTGAAGCCCTTGACGAACAACGGGCGGATCGGACGGTCGATCAGGCGGGAGACCAGGGTCTCCTTCTCGGTCGGACGGCCTTCACGCTTGAAATAGCCGCCCGGGATCTTGCCGGCGGCGAAGGTCTTTTCCTGGTAGTTGACGGTCAGCGGGAAGAAATCCAGGCCCGGCTTGGGCGCGCGGCCGTAGACGACGGTGGCCAGAACCACGGTCTCGCCGTAGGTCGCCAGCACGGCGCCGTCGGCCTGACGGGCGATGCGGCCCGTCTCCAGCGTCAGCGGGCGTCCGGCCCACTCGATCGTCTTGCGTTTGATATCGAACATGTTTCGTCTTTCGTATCCCGCGGGCGGATTCCGCGCGGGGTCCCATCAGTGGGTGGAGCGTCGGGCGTTCAGTCCTTCGGTCCATGGGCCGCCACGCCATCGTGGAAGACCCGGGAGTGGTTGAGGACCGGTGTTCAGCCCTCGCGTCATGCGCCTGAAAACCCGAGGCGCGCGGGTTGGTTCTGGATGCGGAACGAGGCGCGGACATGGCCCGCGCCTCGAAAAGCTCTTCCGCTCGTCCCCGGCGTCCTTAGCGGCGCAGGTTCAGCTTGGTGATCAGCGCCGTGTAGCGCTCGCGATCGACCTTCGACAGGTGGTCAAGAAGACGACGACGCTGCGAGACCATCTTGAGCAGGCCGCGGCGCGAGTGGTTGTCCTTCTTGTGGGTCTTGAAGTGCTCGGTGAGGTTGGCGATGCGTTCCGAGAGGATCGCGACCTGGACCTCGGCCGAACCGGTGTCGCCCTCGGTGCGGGCGTTGTCGGCGATGACTTCGTGCTTGCGTTCAGCAGTAATCGACATCGGGGGAGCTCCTACTGGAGGTTAAATACGCGGTCGGGTTCTAGCCGGCCGGCCCGCAACTGACCGAGAGCGACGAGCGTCTGGCCCTGAAAGGCTGAAACGGTTCTGGAGCCCTCCCGAAGGCGGCTCTTCAACGTTTCGACCTGTCTGGGGAGCAGTACGATCGGCCGTCCCTGCCGAAGCGAGAAGGCGTCTTGATCCGTCACGGCCAGCTCCGGGATGTCGTCCAGGGCGGTCGCGACGGGAAGCAAGCCTTCCGAGGCGGCGTCCCTATGCACCAGATCGGTCAGGAAATCCAGCGACACGGCGTTTTCCGTCGAGAACGGTCCGACCCGCTCGCGGCGCAGGGCCGAAACATGCCCCTCCGCCCCGAGGGCCGTCGCCAGATCGCGGGCCAGCGAGCGCACATAGACGCCCTTGCCGGTCCGGATCGTGAGCTCGACGTGGTCGGCGTCCGGGCTGTCGCTGACAACCGCGTCGTGGATGGTCACCCGGCGCGAGGCCAGTTCGAACTCGGCGCCCTCGCGGGCCAAATCATAGGCGCGCTGGCCGTCGACCTTGATGGCCGAGTACTGCGGCGGAACCTGATCGATCTCGCCGACAAAAGCCGTCAGCGCCGCGCGCACCGCCTCGACGGACGGCCGCACGTCGGACCGGGCCGTAATCTCGCCCTCGCGGTCGAGGCTGTCGGTCGAGACGCCCCAGTTGACGGTGAAGCGGTAGACCTTCTCGGCGTCCATCATGAAGGCCACGGTCTTGGTCGCCTCACCCAGGGCGATGGGCAGGATGCCCGAGGCCAGCGGATCCAGCGTCCCGGCGTGGCCCGCCTTCTGGGCGTTGAACAGCCGGCGGACCTTCGACACGGCGTCGGTCGAGCCCATCTCCAGCGGCTTGTCGAGGCAGACCCACCCGTTGACGATGTCGCCCTTCTTGCGGCGGGCCATCAGTCCATCCGCCGCAGGGACATCATCGCGAGGTGCCAAGGCAGCACCTGGCTCCTTTCGGTCATCGGCGAGACCCGCATCACCAAGCCTCCCGGGGAGTCGAACGCGGGATGCAGGGCAAGGCTCAGCACGACAAGGGCGACATGGACACCCGGCTGGGCTTCCTCACACGGGCCGTCGGGATCGTCGGCGGGCGAGAACGCCTCGACGACCAGGCGATACGTCCGGCCGGGCCCGTCCGCGATCGGCGCCGGTCCTTCCGCGGGCCGCAGCAGCAGGTCTCCGCACCCGGATTCGACCGTTACACGGTCGCCGCTCACGATCATCCGGCCATCGGGGCCGCCGTCCCAAACACCGTCCGCCGCTAGAATGTCCACGCCGGGATCACGCAGGTCGGCGACGGCTCCGGCGTTCCCATTCTGCGAAGCCGTCGCGCAGCCGGCCAGCCCGGCGATCGCGAGAATGACGAAAACTGCGGCCTTCACGCTGTTTCGTCCGCGTCGTCGTCCTCGGACGGCGACACATGGACGTCGGCCTGAACGCGCGGATCGTCGAGCAGGCGGTTGAGCCGTTCGGCGGCCTCGAAACTGACGTCGTGGCGGAAGCGCAGGTCGGGCGTGAAGCGCATGTCGATATGCCGCCCCAGCGCGCCGCGCAGGAATTTGGCGTGGGCGTTCAGCGCCTTGACGATGGCGTCGACCTGGCCGCCGACGTCGGTCGTATCCACCCCGGCGCCCAGCGGCTCGACGAAGCAGGTGGCGTGCTTGAGGTCGGGCGACAGGCGCACCTCGGTGACGGTGATCGAGACGCCGGTCAGGGCCGGATCGCGGATTTCGTTCTCGCGCATGACCTCGACCAGCGCGTGGCGGATCATCTCGGAGGCGCGCAGCTGGCGCTGGCTGACGGTTCCGGCCTTCGGATTGGGTTTGCGGCTGCTCATGGATGTCTCCGTCGCCCGCCGGGGCTCGGACCCGGCTCGAAAAAGCGAAAGGCGCGTCGGGTCGGGAAGGCAGAGCCTTCCGATCGCGCCAGAAAAAGTGATCGCGGGGTCTAGTCCCCGGAAGGCGCGGTGTCCAGTTCGGCCCGGCCGACTGCGGCCATGAGCTCGGACGAGGTGATCGAGCGGAACGGGCGCACCGGCAGGCCCGCCGCGTTGAGCACGCCGGCCGTCCAGTGGTTGCACAGATGGCCGATCGAGAAATGCTCGCGGCTGGCGAAGAAGCGGGCGTCGTCCCCGGCGCGGGCGGCGGCGACGCGCGGCGCGCCGGTCGACAGGTCGAGCGACGCCTCGATGCGCCCGGCCATGGCCTCGAACCCCGCCGGGGTGATGCGGAAGGTGCGGCGGCCATCCTCAGAGAACAGGCCCCCCGGATCGCGCTGGGCGGGGTCGAGCATGATCACGGACGCATTGCCCGGCCGGAAGAAGGCCCGCGCCCCGTCCGGCAGCCGGCTCTCCATCGGGCTCTGGTCGACATAGAATTTGGCGTCGCCCCAGCCGATCAGGATCCAGTCGCCGGCCGGCAGGGCGCGCACCGCCTCGGCCAGCGGACCCGGGCGCGCCTCCAGGGCCGCGCGCGGGACGGCGAGGTCGGTGTGGAAGCCGTTGTCGAGCAGGTGCAATTCGACGCCGGGAGCGTCCGGCGCGGCCCGCCAGCGGGCGGCGTTCCCCGGCGCGGTCCAGGTCCACAGCGCGGCGATCAGACCGACCAGGGCCGCGGCTGCGAACAGGCCCGCGCCGGTGCGGTCCTTGCGTTTCCCCGGGCGTTTCATCGGGCCGTGAAGCGCCACACGCCGCACAGGGCGGTCGGCGGCGCGTCGGGTCCGACCGGGCGTCCGGCGCGGAACAGCATCAGGTCGACGCGGTCACGGCGGTGCAGCAGGGCCGCGACCCCCGCCGGCTCGCCGCCGCACAGGGCCGATGGCGGGATCGTCCGCCCTCGCGCCGGCGCGACCACCTCGCGCAGTTCGATCTGGGCGTCGGCGGGGGCGTTCAGCCGCGCCGCGAAGGTCTGGCCGGGCGCGAAGGCCTCCCCGCCGGAGACGATGCGCAGCGGGCGGGTGCGCAGGCGTTCGCCGGTCTCGAAGCGCAGCTCGGCGCGAACAAGGGTGAGGGCGCCGGCGGCCGCGCGGGTCGCGTCGTCGGCCGGACCATATTCGCCCCTCAGTATGGCGGTGGAGCCGGGTTCGGCGGCGAGCGGCCGGTCGTCGCCCGCGACCGCCGCCTTGAGACCGTCCAGACCGTCGGCGCCGCCCGAGGGCAGGCGGCCGACCCAGTCCGCGAGCCTCTGCGCCGCGGGCGCGGCGTCGTAGCGGACGGCCTGCCAGGCGGCCACCGTGTGCTTCTGCTCGATGGCCAGCAGGAACAGCACCAGGCAGACGAACGAGAGCACGCCGGCGAGGCGCTTCATCGCGGTCTGGGAGGGAGCCGTGGCGACGGTCATGGCTGCAACCCTAGCGGGGGTCGGCGGCGAGGTGAACGCCTATCGCCCGACAGGGGCGCCGGAGTCGTCGGGACCTTGCGCGGGCGGCATCGCCCACTCGCCGCGCCAGGCATAGGACAGCTGGACACAGTGACGGTAGGCGCCGTCCGACCATCGGCCGACGGCGTGCAGGGTCAGGGGCCGACCCAGGCTGACCCGGCCCAGCACCAGCCAGGCCTCGTCCGCCGCCGGACACAGGGCGCGGGTCAGGCCGCGGCCGTCGCCTTCCGGCGCGATATGGTAGACCGCGCTCTCGGTGGAGCCCGCCGGAAGGGCGCGGCGCACCGCGTCGGGGCCGCCGCGGCGGATGTCGGCCGCGCCGCGCTGGGAGGTGGAGATGATCCGCCGCACGCTGATGGCGCCGAACAGGCCGCGGTCAGCTTCCAGCGTCACGCCGCGCGTCAGGGCCTGGGTGACCCGGTCCGCGGCGTCGTAGGCCAGATAGCGCGTCTCGGCCGCGGCCGGGCCGGCGGCGGCGAGGGCGGCGATGACAAGGGTGGCGGTCACGAGGCTGCGCATGGAGCGTTGATCCGTGAAGGATGAGGCGAAACGGCGGCGCGTGGGCGCCGCCGTCCCCAATGCCCGTCCTACTCGAGGGTGCGTTTGATCTCTTCGACCGTGAAGCACTCGATGTAGTCGCCGGCCTTGATGTCCTGGAAACCCTGGAAATGCATGCCGCACTCCTGGCCCGACGGGACCTCGTTGACCTCGTCCTTGAAGCGCTTGAGGGTCGTGAGCGTGCCCAGCTCCAGCACCACCACGTCGTCGCGGATGATGCGGACCTTGGCGCCCTTGCGGACCACGCCTTCCGACACACGGCAGCCGGCGATCTTGCCGGTCTTGGAGATGTCGAACACCTGCAGCACCTGGGCGTTGCCCAGGAAGGTTTCCCGCTGCAGCGGCGCCAGCATGCCCGAGAGCACGCCCTTCATGTCGTCGAGCAGGTCGTAGATGATCGAATAGTAGCGGATCTCCACGCCCTCGCGCTCGGCGAGGTCGCGGGCCTGTTTCGAGGCGCGGACATTGAAGCCGAGGATCGGCGCGCCGGCCGACTTGGCCAGCTGCACGTCGCTCTCGGTGATGCCGCCGGCGCCCGACATGACGGTGCGCGCGCGGACCTCCTCGTTGCCCATCTTGTCCAGCGAGCCGACGATGGCTTCCGCCGATCCCTGCACGTCGGCCTTGATGATGACCGGCAGTTCCGAGACCTTCTTGGACTGCAGCTTGGACATCATGTCGACCAGCGAGACCTGGTTGATGCCGCCGGTGGCCTTCTCGCGCTTCACGCGGGCGCGGTACTCGGTCAGCTCGCGGGCGCGGGCTTCCGATTCCACGACGGCGAGCGGCTCGCCGGGGCTCGGCGCCTCGTCCAGGCCGAGAATCTCGACGGGAACGGAGGGACCCGCTTCGGTCAGCTGCTCGTTGCGTTCGTTCAGCAGGGCGCGAACCTTGCCCCAGGCCGAGCCGGCCACGACGATGTCGCCGCGCTTCAGGGTGCCGCGCTTGACCAGGACCGTGGCGACCGGGCCGCGGCCCTTGTCCAGCTTGGCCTCGATGACCACGCCCTCGGCCGACCGCTCGGGATCGGCCTTCAGGTCCATGACCTCGGCCTGCAGCAGGATGGCCTCGAGCAGGCCGTCCAGGTTGGTGCGCGCCTTGGCCGAAACCTCGACGATCTGGGTGTCGCCGCCCAGGGCCTCGCCGATGATCTCGTACTGCAGCAGCTCGTTGACGACCTTCTGCGGATCGGCGTCCGGCTTGTCGATCTTGTTGACCGCCACGATGATCGGGGCGCCGGCCGCCTTGGCGTGCTGGATGCTCTCGATCGTCTGCGGCATGACCCCGTCGTCGGCCGCCACCACCAGGATGACGATGTCGGTGACGTGGGCGCCCCGCGTCCGCATCGCGCTGAACGCGGCGTGGCCGGGCGTGTCGAGGAAGGTCACGGCCTGACCGTCGGCCATCTTCACCTGATAGGCGCCGATGTGCTGGGTGATGCCGCCGGCCTCGCCCGCCGCCACGTCGGTGGTGCGGAGGGCGTCGAGCAGCGAGGTCTTGCCGTGGTCGACGTGGCCCATGATGGCCACCACCGGCGCGCGCGGCGTGGTCGCCTCGTCGTCGACGGCGTCGGACAGGAAGCCCGTCTCGATGTCGGATTCCGAAACGCGGCGCACGGCCATGCCGAACTCATCGGCGACCAGTTCGGCGGTGTCGGTGTCGATGACGTCGTTGATCTTCATCATCAGGCCCTGACGCATCAGGAATTTGATGATGTCGACGCCGCGCACGGCCATCCGGTTGGACAGTTCCTGCACGGTGATGACGTCGGGAATGACGACCTCGCGCGGCCGGTTCGGCGCGTCGGTCGAGCCGCCCTTGCGCTTTTCCTTCTCGCGTTCGCGGGCCCGGCGGACCGAGGCCAGCGAGCGCATCCGCTCGGCGGCGTCCTCGTCGCCGCCGGCCACGGCCTGGATGGTCAGGCGGCCTTCGCGGCGCTTGGGCTCGCCGCGCGTGCGGCTGACGGCCTTGCCGGGTCCGGCGTCCGAGAAGCGCTTGTCGCGCTCCTCCTCGACCTTGCTGCCCGCGGGGCGGCCGAAGCCGGCGCGGACGGGACGGGCGACATCGGGCGTCGCGGGCGGCGCGTTCGGGGCCGGACGGCCGCCGGGGCCGGTGCGCGGACCCGGACGGGCGGCGCCGGGCGCCGGACGCGGGTTCAGGGCCGAATAGCGGACCGGTTCGGCCGGACGGGCGGCGCCGCCCTGCGGGCGGGCCGGAGCCTGCGGCCGTTCGGCGTAGTTGCGCTCGCCGCCGCCCATGGCGGTCTCGCGGGCCGAGCGGCCCCCGAAGGCCGGGCGTTCGGCGGCGGGCCGGGCCGGAGCGCCGGGCTTGGGCGCGCGCTGGCCGAAATTGACCACCGGCCGGGCCGGCGGGGCGGGGCGGGGCGGGGCGGCCGGCGGCGCGACGGCCTCGGTCGGGGCGGGGGTCGGAGCCGGAGCCGGCTCCGGAGCCTTGACCGGAGCGGTCGGAGCGGCGGACTTCACCGGGGCCTTGGCCGGAGCGGCGGCGGTCAGCTTGGCGGCTTCGGCGCGGGCGGCCTCGGCGGCGGCGCGGGCGGCG